>Ga0214923_10001031_pt1 | contig 40608 bp, 33 predicted proteins | sample LL1510_MetaG_FD_177993 | JGI IMG/M metagenome (GOLD analysis project Ga0214923, IMG submission 177993) | Freshwater microbial communities from Lake Lanier, Atlanta, Georgia, United States - LL-1510 | ecosystem: Environmental > Aquatic > Freshwater > Lake | place: USA: Georgia | collected... | reverse complement strand
AGCAGTCACGAAAATATTGCTTCACTCCACTACCACTTAAAAACAATGCATCTTGATTGGCGATAATTTTACAATTTATAAAAGCAGCTCGGTTTCCCTCTACCCTTAATGCAACCGCCTGTCCGGAAGTATATCCCGCAGTATTGTAAAAACTAATATTTTCAGCCCGAAAATTATTACCATACACAAGTGTGGAAGCACAGGTCCAGGTATTCAATGTATCACCATTTGGCAATCGAGTACCGGCATGATTATTAAATGTTAAGATGGTACTATCCCGATGCTCTCCAATAAAGGATATAAAATTTTTTCTGGCATCAACTACAATTTCTTCCTGATAAATACCCTTTTGTATATAAATCAAATAGGGCTCGGTATTTCCCGATGGAATAGCATCTAAAGCAGATTGAACTGTTGTAAAGTTGGTATTACCTGTTTTGCCCACAGTAAACTTTCTTTGTGCGATAGCCAAAGTGGGAATAAAAAAGCATAGTATGATTCCAATTTTCAGCTGCATGCCATTTATGTTTTTGAATTCCTCACAATTATTTTAGCAGCAAGCGCTGTAACGGTAGCACGAATTTCCTTTAAAACAATTTGTGCAATTAAGCGGGCTCCTAATTCATTGAAATGGGTATTATCAATTTTACCATCCGGATAATTGGGATGCTCCCCGGGTTGCAGTTGAAGAAAGATCAGTTGCGATTTATCTGGTCCCAACATTTGATACAATGCCCTGCTGGCACTGTCTAAATTAATATAGGGTACCTGCATTTCGGTGGCTACAGACTGCACCAGCGGTGTATATTTTTCGTGTGTGGCTACCGCATTGCCCTGCATATCAAATTTTCTTCGGGAAACAGGGGAAACTAATATAGGATTGCCCTTTTTTTGTTGCACTTCCTGAATAAATTGTATGAGATTCATCCGAAAAGAATCAGGTGGCGTGTACCGTTCTTTTTTTTCTGGCGACTCATCATTATGACCAAATTGTATAATCACATAATCTCCCGCTTTCATTTCTGTAATAATGCTCTGCAAAATACCTTCCTGTATAAATGTTTTGGTACTTCGTCCATTTTTGGCTTTGTTGATAACGGTAACGCTCGAATCCCACCAATCGGCAAAAGGCATTCCCCATCCGGTTTCCGGGTATGCTTTCTTTTCTTTCACACTCATGGTAGAATCACCCGCCAAAAAAATTTGCGTACGGTCAGCAACCGGAAAAGTAAATCCCATGAACAATATTGAAATAAATAAATAGCCCGATTTTTTCATTCTACAATTGAATTTAAATACATTTCAATATTGGTATAAAATGGATGCAGCGTAGCAAGGATAGCGTCGGAAGTATTCTTTGGATTCAAACCTTTAATCAGTTCCCAATTATCGGGTATTCCATCCTCATCCGTATCCGCAGGAGCAGGTTTGGATTGTAATAAAGGCCAGGCGAACTGGCTGATGTTGTAGGGAGTGCCATGGGGAAAACCTCCGGGAACATCGATAAAATTACCCGTACGTTTCACCACATCTTGAATAATTCTGGCATCGAGGGTATCTCTTTGAAAACTTGCGCCTACAAATGTTAGCACACGCTGAAAAGCTTGCTGAGCGGTTTCTTCCGGTATTGCTACTACCGAAAATGGTTCTGCAACAATAATATCCGGTTTGTTTTGATTATCATCTTTCGAAAAACGTATTCCATTCCAGTTATCCCGTGTTACCCAATCAGATCCTTCAATATAATTCCTTGCTACAAACCATTTACCATATCCTATTTTTGCATTATTTCCCGGATTTGCCAACTTATACCGAACAGTTTTTTCGGTTTCCGGTCCATATTTATAATAGTTTCCAACGATATTATAATTTCCTCCCTCACCTCCATACACATTATTATTTCCCCAATTGTATATTACATTGTTTCTAAAATCGGCTAATTCCACTGGACTATTTCTAATTCCATCCCATCGGGGTGTTCTGCTTTTACAATGAGCGAATAGATTATGATGTGCTGTAAAATGGGCTCCACCCCAAATGGCTCCATAGCCATGTTTTTCAAAATCAGTATCCCCCTTTTCGAAATGATAGGAATAATTTAGTGGCTCGGATATTAAATTCCATTGCAAAGTGGTACTATCTCCGGAATAAATAGAAAAGCATTCATCCGTGCTCCAGCTTATGGAACAATGATCAACTATGATGTGCTTTCTCTTATTTCCACCCAATGCATCATCGCTTCCATTTCCATCTATCATAGCCGACTGCTGAAAACGATCACCCAACCTAAATCGGATGTACCGAATAATAATATTATCGCCAGCAATTGAAACCGATTGATCGGCAAATGCAATACCATCACCTGGTGCCGATTGTCCGGCTATGGTTACATTTCCCCGAATAGCGAGTTTCGTTTTTAAGTGAATGGTTCCTGAAGTAGTAAATACAATGGTTCTTGGATATTTTGCTTCGGCTGCTTCCCGAAAACTTCCCGGACCATTATCCTCTAAATTGGTAACCCGCAAGATGATACCACCTCTTCCTCCGGAGGCAAATTTACCGAACCCCTCAGCACCCGGAAAAGCAATAGGTATTTGTAGGGAATCGGAAGCAATACAAAATGCAGAAGCACTATACATTAATGCCGATAACAGCAGGCACCCAATAATATATTTACTATACCATTTCATTCATTAACCTGCTACATATACACCCAAAAGGATGTGATCGATAATTTAATATCCCGGATTTTGAGTTATATTCGGATTGGCATCCCGAACCGGCTGAGGAATGGGTAATAATTCACTTTTGCCAGCTGTATAACCAGTTGCAAATCTACCCACAGGAGAAGTAGTTCCGGTTGCAGAAATTGCGGTTGATAACCAAACAACTGAAGTCGTGCCTGTTGGGGTTGATGCGACTGGGGTTCTATATAGCGAATTAAAAAATAATCCATTCACATTATTATCATCGGATGTTGAATTATTGATTGCATACATTCTAGCAGGAAGTGTTGTTGAAATACAATAACTGGGCATAGGCGCCATATAAGACGGGTTCGACATAGCAGCAAGCGTTGCCATCTTCGTCATATTGGATTTAGATTCAGCAATTGCAGTCCCCAGTAAATTCCAACGGATTAAATCATATTTACGAACACCCTCACCGCCTAATTCTAATGAACGTTCACGCACGATGTACTTAAAGAAATCTGATTTACTCAATCCGGCAGGAATATCAACTGTAGCATCTGGTGTGTTAATTGCCTTTCCAAATCCTCTTCTGCGTACCTGATTAATAGCGGAATAGGCTTCAGCAGTCGGTCCATTCAATTCATTATCCGCTTCAGCATACATCAACAAAACATCTGCATACCGAAGAATCTGCCATTTTAAACCAAAGTATTGAATGGCGTCTGTTGGTGATACTACGGGATTACTAATCCAATCTCTTCTGTATTTGCCATCTGTTAAATTGGTAATTACCTGAGCCGTTCTCGTACCGGTTGTTGTTGTATAATAAGCACAAATAGTAACATCTCTTCGGGTATCGGTCGAATCAAATAAATAAAGGTAACTGGGCAAAGGGTTGATACTATTATTCCCAAAATTATTTACGCGTGGTCCATTATAATAACCCAATTTGGTATCAGCGGCTGAACTCAATCCGGCAGCACTTGCCTGAAAAAGCAACTCACCATCCGGATCAGCTTTAGCACGGGCACATACTTGATTTTTCCATAATGACTTATAATTGGAATTGAGTGCATGCTGAGCAGAAGCAATAATTTCTGCACACTCCTTTTTTGCAATTTGGTAATAAGTCAAATAGTCTGCACTTCTTTGCATTCCTCCAGACTGCCTCAAAGTGAAACCACCTCTGAATAAAGCAATGCGAGCACGCAACCCTTTCACGGTAGCCTTGGTTATTCTTTCGTCTATAGGATCACCTATAGCTGCCAAATCATTTCTCCAGGGCACCAAATCTTGAGCAACTAATAAATCTGCTAATAATCTGTTATACAAGCTATCAGTACTTACCCTACTTGGAAAAGGATTATTCAATGCCAACTCCTCTGCAGGAACAAAGTGTTCGGGCAAATCACCCCAGTTTCTGATAGCTTCAAAATAAAACTGTGCACGAAGTGTTAACGCCTCACCCAGCATTCTCCGTAATTGCTTTTTTTCCTGATCCGATCCTTCATTATACATTTTCATTTTAGGAATTTGTGCTATACAATGATTGGAAAACTCAATTCCTTGAAATAACTGATTAAATGGATTGGTGATTTGCGCATTTCCCGAAGTTGCAGCATACCGCGCAATATCTCTTCGGTCGTTATCACCTGCCCCGGTAGGCCCCTGCATTTCATCGGTATCTACTGTATAATATAAACTTAAGCGTATGCCGTAAGCTGCATCCCCTACTAATCGACTATAAGCACCCGACAAGGCCTTATATGCACTGGGAACATCGCTAAATACCACTTCCGCAGAAGCTTCCGTTACGGGGCGCTGATCTAAAAATTTTGTACAAGACGCCAAAATAATCACCTGACTTACTACAAGTAAGCGTGAAATGTATCGGGTGCTAAAAATATTCATAGTAATGAGCTTTAATAATGTTAGAATGAAGCATTGATTCCAAAAATAAAACTGCGGCTTTTTGGATAGGCAGAATAATCTAATCCGGGTGTTAATGGATTATTGCGTACACTAACTTCCGGATCATATCCAGAGTAACTGGTGATTATTGCAAAATTATTAGCCGTTAAATAGAAACGAAGTTTACTGAGACCGAGTCGTTTCACTTTTACAGATGGAACACTATATCCTATGGTAAAATTGTTGAAGCGAACAAAAGAACCGTCCTCAATTGCCCAGGAGCTTGGATAAAAAGCACCTGAACTTTTAATAGGCTGCCAAATTTTGGCACCCGCATTTAAGATATCTAAACTCAAAGGATCAATTCCATACACGGTATTTCCTACAACCCATTGCGCCGTTCTTCCTGTTGGGGTAACTACTTTCCAACGGTTTTCCATAGATTTAAGCATATTGGAGTTTCCTGTATATCCGTTGGTTAATTCAACATTATTGGCATTATACACATCATAGTTCAGGGCGAAATTGATGAACAGACTGATATCCCATTGTTTAAATGAAAATTGCTGATTTAAACCTCCTGTTACTTTTGGATTGGGAATTCCAATAATGGTTCTGTCATTATTAAGATCGACTATTCCATCTCCATTTAAATCTCTAAACTTAACCATACCTGGTTGAATAACACCTACTATACCGGCATTAGAAACAACACCTTGCTTTAAAGTGTAAATACCGGAGTTGTAATTAAAATCATCTAACGTATAAAATCCATCATTGATTAATCCATACATTGAACCCACCGGTTGCCCTACCCGAACAATATAGTCGGTAGGCTGGCCCGAAACACCCCAACTGGCAGCAGGAAAAAATTGCTGCTGATTTCTTCCCAGTTGATCGATGCTATTTTTATTATACGACAAATTCAGGTTGGCATTCCAGGTTAACCCTTTGGGAGATGATAGCAATACCGAACCCACTTGTAATTCTACCCCTCGGTTTGAGGTTTTACCAATATTCTGATATTGTGTGGTATACCCATACGTTGATGAAATGGGAACAAATAATAAAAGATCCTTCGACTGATTGTTATAATAATCCAAACTGATATTCAACCGATTTTTTAATAATGAGATATCTACTCCAACGTTTCTATTAAAGGTAGATTCCCATTTCAAATCTGGATTAACTAATCCCGCTGGATAATACGACATTACTGTTTGTCCATTCATGCCATAATAGTAGGTTCCATCATTCTTATACGTTGTTAAAAAGAGATAGTCATCAATTCTATTATTTCCTACCGATCCTACGCCAATTCTCAATTTGAGATCACTGATGGTATTAGAATTTCTTAAAAAGGGTTCATTCTTTATTCTCCAGGCTGCTGAGGCTGCTGGGAAATATCCCCAACGATTATTTTCAGCAAATTTAGATGCAGCATCTGCACGCATATTAAATGAAAACAAGTATTTGTCTAACAAGGTATAATTCAATCTTCCAAAAAATGAAAGATTGGTATATCTGGTTTCCCGATATTTTGGATATCCAGCAAAACTGGTAGCCAATTCTTGATGATCGAATGCGAAATCTACTGGTGTAAAAGTTGGATAGTTTCTTAACAATCTTGAATAGTATTGAGAAGTAAGATCATAGGTTTCCTCACCTAAAACCACGTCGATTGAATGAGCATTCCGAATATTTTTAACACTGTACTGCAGCACATTCGAGTTAGTGATAGTTTTGGTAATCACTGTATCCAATGCTACGACAGGCTTACTTCCCCCTTGCAAAACTGAGAAGGGAGATATAGAATCGTTGAATTGGCGATCGGCAAAAGAGGTATAATTGTATCCAAAAGTAGATTTAAACGATAAATTTTTTGCCAAATTCACTTGAATATAAGCACTGGCATTCAAGGTTCCACCTGTTTTTCTTCTATATTCAGAACTGGCAAGTGAAATAGGATTATAGAGTTTCAAGCCATTACCAACATTTGGATCTGCTAATGGATCTTCATCATCTAATTCTTGTGAACCCGACAAATATGGACGATATTTAACAGCGTTCCTTAATCGGTTATAAGAGGATCCTTTTGAATCAGATACACCTGCTCCCGTAACATCCTGCAGTGTATATCGAAAATTAACACCCATTTTAACCGAATTATTCATTCGGTAATCTGTTTTAAAATTAAAAAGGTGGCGCTTGTAGTTCGAGTTGATAACAATTGCCTTATCATTATTGTGTGTATACCCAAAATTATAAGTAAACTTACCCGAACCACCACCTGCATTGATATTATGCGTTTGGGTAAACCCTGTATTTCCCATCACTTCTTTCTGCCAATCAACAGCGGGCATATCCTTAAACCGAGACAAAGAATCAAAGGAACCAAAATTGGTAATAAAAGCTAAACTATCGGTGCTACTACCTCTGGATCTTTCAGATTGATACAGCACATATTCATAGGGGCTCATTACCTCTAATTTTTTGGCTAACAGTTTTACCCCTCCAAAACCGTTGTAATTAACCTGAAGTCTGCCTGGTTTTCCACTTTTAGTAGTGATTACAATAACCCCATTAGCACCCCTAGCACCATAAATAGCAGTTGCAGCAGCATCTTTTAACACATCTATCGACAGGATATCCTGGGGTGAAATTGCATTTAATCCATTTTCCACCTGAACTCCGTCAATTATGTATAAGGGTGAATTATCTCCGGTAATCGACATTCCCCCTCTAACCCGTATGCGCACTTCTGCATCCGGAGCACCTTCTGCAGTGGAAGCTGTAACACCCGCCAAACGCCCATTGAGTGCCTCAGCAGCAGAGTTAATGGGAATATCTTTTAAATCTTTTGAACTAACAGAAGAAACGGAGGCAAGCAGATCTTTTCTCCGAACGGATTGATATCCTATAACCACCACATCTTCCATTTCCTTTGCTTCTGGCTCCAAGGAAACTTTAACCGTTACATTGTTTCCAACAACCAATTCCTGATTTTTATAGGAAATGATAGTAAAAACAAGTGTGGCAGTATTTCCAGGTATCCGAATACTAAATTTACCTTGCCCGTCGGAAGTTGTACCTCTTTGGGTTCCCTTTAGTTTAATCGAAACCCCACTCAAGGGTGCTTTCGAATCGGCTGCTATCACTTGACCTGTTATTACCTTTTCCTGTGCAAAAAGTGTAATAGTACTGGTAATCAAAACCAATAAAAATGTGGCAATAGCTCGAGATAAAAATCTTGAATGCATAATAAGTTTCATTTTGGTAATATAACTGCTAATAAGAAAACTCACCGGCAGTTGAAATAAGATTTCCAACCCGGCAGCATTCAGCATTACAAAATCAGTAGTCTGTTACTGAGTAATAGCATGAAACGGCAAGCAATGGAAATTCAGCTCAATTTTATAGAGAAAACTGCACCAAATCGCTGATTATGAATAGTTTTTTTACGCAATCGTTGCCGGTAACGATTTCAGCATAATTATTACTATCTTTAAAAAGTTTTAATATATGAAATTCGAGGCTATTACCATAAAAGACATTGCCAGGGCAACCCAGCTTTCCGCTTCAACTGTTTCCAGGGCACTGCGAGATAGTAGTGAAATTAGTGCGGAAACCAAAAGGATTGTATTGGAATATGCCGAAAAATTAAACTATAAGCCCAACCCCATTGCGCAAAGTTTAAAAGAGAGAAGGAGCAGAACCATTGGAGTAGTAGTATGTGAAATTGCCAATAGCTTTTTTTCGCAAACCATTAATGGAATTGAATCTATTGCATGGAATAATGGATACAACGTTATTATTACTCAAAGCAGGGAATCTTTCGAAAGAGAACAATTGAGTTTACGATATTTAACCTCTAGATCGGTAGATGGATTAATTGTTTCAGTTTCTTCTGAAACTAAAGATACAAGCCTGCTGCAGGATTTACATAAAAAAGGAATGCCAATTGTATTTTTCGACAGAATTGTAGAGGAAATCAATACACATAAAGTTATAGTAGATAATTTCAGCGGTGCTTATCAAGCAACTGAACACTTAATTAAATCGGGATGTAAACGTATCGCACTCATTACCAATGAACCATCTCTTTCCATTGCGAAGGATAGATTGGCGGGTTATCAGGCTGCATTAGTAAAGCATGGCATACAATATTCAGATTCTTTGGTTAAATATTGTGAACAAGGTGGAATGAATGCTGCTGAAATTAAAACCGCCATGAATACGCTCCTTGGTGAAACACCCCGCCCGGATGGTATTTTTACTGCGTCCGATAAAATTACTTCCCACGTACTTCGAAATTTGCACGAAAAAAAGATTGCAGTTCCAAAAGAAATAGCTTTAATCGGATTTTCAAATAGTGAGGTAACTGATCTATTTTCTCCCGCTCTTACCGTAATTACCCAGCCGGCTTTCGAAATGGGGGAATTAGCCACCAAACTATTATTAAACTTAATAGAAAGCAAAAGGCCCGTAACTGATTTTGAAACTCAAATGCTCACTACAAAATTGATTGTTAGAAAAAGTAGTAACCCTTGAAATAGTAAAGGGTTGTAGCATCCACTTTGAAAAGTTTGCATTGCGATAATTTCAATTTAATACTTACGCAAGAAATTGTAATTCAATATTTTTAACGGTTATTTCATTTCGGAATTTTCCTACTATCACTAATCTGTAAAAACTCATCTGCCGGAAACCAGGATTCCTGCAATGGAAATACATGATATTTCTTTGCCTGTTTATTAAATAGCTTTATCATTTTTTTTAATTTTCCTGGATATTCATCGGCAAGATTTTTTTGTTCATTAAAATCCGTTCTTGTATCAAATAATTCCCAGCGATCGCTACTGAAAGGAGTTCCATAGGTATGATACACAGTTGCCCTCCAGCCATCGGCATAAATAGCCCGGTGCGCTCCCGTTTCGAAATATTGAGGTGGATGAGTAAACTTTTCGTATTCCATATGAAAAGTACTGGCAAATGAGTATCCCTCTAGCGCTTGTTGCAGATAGCCATTTATTTTCTTGGGAACCTTTATTGTTGTAACCGATAATATTGTGGGCCAAATATCTATGAGATGGGTAAATTCCGTACGAATCGCACCCGGCTCCTGAACAAATCGCTCTCCCACCACGATCATTGGATTTCTGGTTCCTCCCTCTGCATTGGCATCGCATTTAAACAATCGAAACGGGGTATTCATGGCCTGCGTCCACCCAAGTGGAATATCTCCTTTAAAATTTTTTACGCCAATTTCATCTATATGTGCATATGCAGCCTTGAACCTTTCTTCACCTTCCAAATGTTGCAAATGAGCTGGTAATCCCGGAAGTGCAGCCGTATACTTAGTTGCTCCATTATCCCCAATAATTAAAAAGAGAAGGGTATTTTGCATCTGTTGAGTACTTTCTAAGTATTGAATCAATCTGCCAATTTCATAATCGGTTTCACTTAAAAAACCAGCATGCGCCTCCATTGCCCTTGCAAAAACTTTTTGCTGCAATGGATCTAAACTATTCCAGGCTGGAATTTGTGCTGGTCTGGCAGGTAATGTAACCCTCGCAGGTACTATACCCATTTGTTGTTGCCGCGCTAATGTTTTTTCCCGATATACATCATATCCCTCATCAAAAACGCCTTTATATTTATCTATCCAACTTTTATCAACCTGCAGGGGTGAATGCAAAGCGCCAGGGGCAAATAGCAAAAAGTAGGGCTTTTCCGGCTTCGCTTTTTTTACTTGTGAAATATATTCAATTGCTCTGTTGGTAATCAAGGTATTGAAATGAACACCAGCTGCTGTATCTACTTTTACCGGAGTATGACCCTCCCATAATACAGGATAATATTGATCTGTTGCCGATTCCAGAAATCCATAAAACTCATCAAAACCCCTCCCAGTAGGCCATCGGTTAAATGGCCCCGCAGCAGTTCTTTCTGCAACCGGAGTAAGATGCCATTTACCCACCGCAAAACAACTATACCCATTTTCCCGCAATACTTCGGCCATCGTTGCTTTTTCAAATGGCATATATCCATCATACCCCGGTGCGTCAAAGGCCGTTTCAGTAAAATGACCCATATGCACCGAATGATGATTTCTTCCAGTTAACAGCGCAGCCCGCGATGGAGCACACAAAGCCGTTGTATGAAAATTTGTAAACCGCAAACCCCGCTTGGCTAAACGATCGAATGTAGGCGTTTGAGCTAATCCGCCAAAAGTAGCACTGGTTCCAAACCCAACATCATCCAACAAAATAATAATGATGTTGGGTGCCCCCACCGGTAACTGAGGCTGATAGGCAGTTAACAATTTAGATCGGGTAGTATCAGATGTTATATACGATTGGGCATATTTTTTTTCCGGACTAAATTGCGCATATATTGTGGCAGTTTCCTGCAAATTGAGCAGTTGTAAAAACAAAAAAACCGAAATACACTGCAAATATTTTTTCATATCAGTCAAATTCGTGCAATTCCGAAGAACTGAATTGATTACCAGTATCTTTACTCTATAAATATAGGCAATGCTAAAGAATATTATTTATAAAACTCCTCAAGAAGCACTGGGCTATGATTTTATTCGGCCTCCTTTTTTACCCAATGGGAAAAATGAGTATTATCTCCGGAACCTGCAAAACCGAAATGGTATTAATTATAGAGGACTAACTGCACAGGAAATTGAACGCCTGGTTTTGAATGGAAATACCAGCGACAACTGGAATCATTTTTTAGTTTCTGATGCCTTTAATCCTGATTTGGTTAAAAACTGTAAATTCTATGGTTTGGTTCGTATTGGAAAACTAGAGCCCGTTTGTTTGGGTTTCAGTGATCTGAAAATGCCGGTGGGATTATATCATTCTACAATCATCAGTTGCGACTTTGGTGATAATGTAGTTGTAAATAATGTTAACTATTTATCTCATTATATTATTGGGTCGGAAGTAATGCTCATTAATATTCATGAAATGGTTACAACCAATCATGCAAAATTTGGTAATGGAATTATTAAAGAGGGAGAAGATGAGTCGGTTCGCATCTGGATGGAGATTTGCAATGAAAATACCGGAAGAAAAGTAATGCCCTTTAATGGGATGCTTCCGGGTGATGCTTTTCTTTGGAGCCGCTATAGAAATGACGACCCCTTGCAGGCTCAGTTTAAAAAATTCACAGAAGAAAGATTTAATGATAAACGAGGTTACTATGGAAAAATCGGCGATAGAACCATCATCAAAAATTGTAGTATCATTAAAGATGTGTGGGTAGGATCCGATGCATATATTAAGGGAGCCAATAAATTAAAAAACCTCACTATTAATTCCGGACCGGAAGGTCTCACGCAAATTGGTGAGGGTTGCGAATTAGTAAATGGAATAGTGGGTTTCGGATGTAGAATCTTTTACGGAGTAAAAGCTGTTCGATTTATAATGGCTTCCCATTCCCAACTAAAATATGGCGCCCGACTAATCAATTCTTATTTAGGTAATAATGCCACAATCTCTTGCTGTGAAGTATTGAATTCCCTTATTTTTCCGGCTCATGAACAACATCACAATAACTCATTTTTGTGTGCAGCTTTGGTAATGGGACAGAGTAACATTGCAGCAGGGGCTACTATTGGATCTAACCACAATAGCAGGGGAGCTGATGGAGAAATTGTTATGGGCAGAGGATTCTGGCCCGGATTATGTGTGAGTTTGAAACACAATTCACGATTTGCCAGTTTTTGCATTTTAACCAAAGGAGACTATCCTGCAGAACTGGATATACCCATTCCCTTCTCCCTGGTTCACAATGATGTAGTGAACGATAGAATTACAATTTTACCGGGGTACTGGTTTTTATACAATATGTATGCACTTGCCAGAAATGCTGCAAAATATCGCGATAGAGATCAAAGATCTGATAAAATACAGCGCTTAGAATTTGATTATCTCGCCCCCGACACAACCAATGAACTTTTCCTTGCATTAACCCTTATAGAAAGAGCTACGGGAAAAGCGTTATTGAACCAGTTTCCCTCTACAGAAAATTCTTTACTTCCGGAAACAATCGGAAAACAAGCTCTGGAAATAGGGGATAAAAGAATTGGTTCGCTAACCGTCACGCTGGATGGAATCGAGAATAGTAAAAGAAAAACAGTACTGCTTAAAGTGCAGGCCGGCTACGAAGTATTTAAAAAAATGTTGCTTTGGTATGGGTTGCAGGCACTGGTTCAATTAATTAAGGAAAATAAATCTTTGAATATTAGTGATGTAAGAAAATCAATCCCAATAAATTTAAAATTAGAATCATGGGTAAATGTGGGCGGTCAACTTGTTAAACAATCTACCTTAGAAAATTTTTTGAATAAAATCAAAACAGGTAAAGTAAAATCCTGGAACGATGTACATAACTTTTACCAAAATCAAAGTATTGAATATACTCAGCATAAACTAATCAATGCACTTACTGTTCTGGAAAAAGTAAGTGGTATTAAACTAAAAAAAATTACAGGTAAGGAACTCAATGGGCTTCTTACTTTAACCGAACAAATACAGGAATCTATATCAAAAGATATCAGAAAATCCAGAATGAAAGATTACGAAAATTTGTTTAGAAAAATGGTTTATTCCAGTGATGATGAAATGTTTGCAGTTTTGGGTAGTCCTGAACAAAACTCATTTTTAATACAACAGGAAAAAGAAACCATTATCATCAAAAAAACAATTCAACAAATACGAAAGCAATTCAAATTGGTAACTCCTAAAAAATGATGGCTAGAGTTTTATACCCACTCCAAGCTGAAGTTGCTGACTTTTCCATTTATCCGTCTGATCTATATTGTTCAGATTTTTAAGACCAAAATTAATACGCCCATAAATTCTTAACATGAGCAAATTCAGCTGCAATCCGGCAACTGCAGAAACATCATCTCCCTTAAATGCTTCTTGTCCATTTTGCAGTAAAGTTTTGTCTTGTCTTAATAAAATACCGAATTGAGGTCCGGCATTGAAAGTAAGTAATCCACCTGCAGTAGTATACCGAAGCAATACAGGGATGGATAAATAATCCAATTTTAAAACGTTATCACTTTCAAAATAACTACTAATCGAAATATTACTTATACTTTGGTATACTGTCTTGAAATTAGAAGGTAAGCCCCCCACCTGATTCCAGATTACTTCCGGTTGAATTCCCCATTTCTTATTAAAATTTATTTCAGCAAAGGCTCCTGCATGGTAGCCAAATTTAAAACCGTCATTAAACGATTTACCTTCTATTTTATTCATATTACCTCCTACTTTCACTCCCATTTTAAAACTTTGTGCTTGTGCTACAGCAATAAAATTCACTGAAGTAAAAATAAAAATTGCCAAATATTTCATAGAGATGTTCTTTTTTACAAAATTAATCAAATGCCATGCCAAATAAAATTACTTTAATCATTAACGGAAATTATTTGGGTTAGTTCCTGTTAATTTAAACAAGTTCAATAACAGTTATTTCTGGCATTATTCCTACTCTGCCAGGATAACCCAAAAAGCCAAATCCCCTGTTAACATATAATTTTTGCTCTCCCTCCTCATACAAGCCTGCCCATTGTCGATACATCCACTGAACCGGACTCCATTTGAAGAATGGATTTTCCAACCCAAATTGCATTCCATGTGTATGGCCGGATAACATCAATGAAATATCAGGGTACTCAGTTCTAATCTGAGCATCCCAGTGACTGGGATCGTGGCTCATTAATATTTTAAATTGAATGTTTTCGGTTCCTGGATAGGCATCCTGCATTCGTCCGTACTTTGGAAAACGGCCTTTTGCACCCCAGTTTTCTATTCCAAGTAATGCAATTTTGTCAATACCTTTTTCCAATATTACGTGTTCATTCATTAAAAGCCTCCAGCCCATTTTGGCATGAACTTGCTTCAAGGATTCTAAATTGGCGAGTTTTGCTTCCAAAGATGGCCAGGCAACATAATCACCATAATCATGATTTCCTAGGGTACTATAAACCCCCATTGGTGCCTGAATTTTAGAAAAAATCGAATGCAATGTATTCATTTCATCTGCTTTATTGTTCACCAAATCACCGGTAAACAAAATCAAATCGGGCTGTTGCTTATTAATCAGCTCAACTCCCTTAGCTACAGCTGCATGATTATCCAGACTGCCACTATGAATGTCGCTTATATGCACGATGCGTAAACCTTTAAAAGCTAAGGGCAGATTATTAAATGAAAGAGAAATTTTCTTGACCTGATAATTATACTTATTCCTAAATCCGATTATCAATGACCCAAACAAAGCACCCCCTAAACCCAATCCCAGCCAGCTCATAAAAACCGACCGCGGTATGCGCAAACTACCGGATTCTAATTCCTGGGCTCCCCTGGAAAAAATCCGCATAATAAGCCAGCTTACCCCCCTTCGCAAATCATCGGTAATAAAAACCAGTGAAGCAACCAGTTTTGCAAGAAATAATCCAACCAAAATTGCAAAAACATAATTTCTAAAAATAGCAGATTGCTGCAAATAGCTGAAATAAGGAAATAAAAGTAACGAAAGCACAGCCATGATTGAAAGCGTCCAGTGTAAAGAAATTGCCAGTGTTCTATACCGTTCCGAATAGGGCTGCATAATCGTTTTCAAAGATTGAAATACGTACCAATCTAAAAGCAACATAATTCCAGCTAGGATCCACCAAAAGGATGGATTTCTCATACAAAAAACTTTAATGTGAATAATTCAGACAATCGAGTGGGTTAAAACAAACAAAGGTACTATGATTCATACATCTCAATCCGTTAAATTACATGGTCGGGAATCTGGACAGATAACCGGATTTCTGCACCAAGTTTCTTTCAAAAGGATGCAGCCGAATCTGTATTTTTGAAGCCAGAGCGCTTTACTATGACCTTAACTTATTATGGACACGCCTGTTTTGGTATAGAAATGAATGGAAAAACCCTCCTATTCGATCCATTTATTTCTCCCAATCCTTTGGCAAAGCATATTGATATTCAACAAATTAAACCAGATTATTTGTTAATATCCCATGGCCATGCCGACCATATTGCCGATTTAATTCCACTTGCACAAAATTCGGGAGCAATGGTTATTTGCGCATGGGAAATACATGAATGGCTTCAAGAGCAGGGCATTGAAAATACCTTACCCATGAATACCGGTGGCAAAAAGCAACTTCCCTTTGGTACCATTCAATGTGTAGTTGCCCAACACAGTAGCAGTTTACCTGGGGGTAGATATGCAGGCAATCCCTTGGGATTTGTTATAATTAGTAAAGAAGGTACCTGCTATTATAGTGGCGACACCGCCTTAACAATGGATATGCAACTCATTGGACGATTACATCAGCTGGATGTAGCGGTTTTGCCCATAGGTGATCAATTTACCATGGGAGTATCTGATGCGATTCTGGCTGCCGATTTTGTGAAATGTTCAACAATTGTTGGCGTACATTATAATACCTTTGAGCCTATTACCATCGATTGCAATCAGGCGCAGAAGGCATTCGCCGAAAATGGTAAAAAATTATTGCTTCCCGCTATTGGAGAAAGCATAGAAATATTTAGAGCAAAATAAAAAGACCGGGAGGTCATAAAGTTATTATGGCAAGAATCATAGGAGTAGCTAATCAAAAAGGAGGAGTGGGAAAAACCACTACAGCCATCAATGTTGCTGCCAGTCTGGCTGTATTAGAATTTAGAACACTGTTAGTAGATGCCGACCCCCAAGCCAATAGTACTACTGGGGTTGGATTCGACTTACTGAATATTACCAGCAGTTTATACGATTGTATGGTAAATAATATTCCGGCTACCGATGTAATTCTAACTACAGAAGTGCCCAATCTTCACTTGATACCTTCTCATATCGATTTGGTAGGTGCAGAGTTGGAAATGATCAATTATCCCAAACGGGAAAATGTATTGAAGAATATCCTTGATCCCATTTCCGACAGATACGATTTTATTATTATTGATTGTTCCCCTTCGTTGGGTTTACTTACAGTTAACTCACTCGTGGCATCCAATGGTGTGATCATTCCCGTTCAATGCGAGTTTTTTGCCCTGGAGGGTCTAGGAAAATTATTGAACACCATAAAAATTGTTCAAAGCAGACTGAATACCGAGTTACAAATTGAAGGAATTTTAATGACGATGTACGATGGAAGATTGCGTCTGAGCAATCAGGTGGTAAGCGAAGTGCGACGACATTTTGATGAAATGGTTTTCAATACGATCATTCATCGGAATGCCCGTTTAAGTGAAGCGCCCAGCGTAGGAAAACCGATTATATTATTTGATCCCGAAAGCAAAGGGAGCATCAATTACCTGAACCTTGCTAAAGAGATATTACAAAAAAATGGCTTAACTAAAATCAGTAACCAACATAAAATAATAGAATAAACATTTCAATATCTAAATTTATAGGAATTTCTAAGTGTGCAATATGGCAACCCAAAAAAATAATAAGGAACTTATAGGTAAAGGTCTCAGATCATTACTGGATAACATCAATACTGAATTAAAAACAACCGAAGGCAATTTAAAATCTGAAATTGTACAGCAGGCAATTCAGAGTATTCGAATTCCGGTTAAGGATATTGTAATCAATCCCAAACAACCTAGAAAACATTTTCAGGAAGAGGCACTAAAAGAATTGGCAGTGTCAATAGCCAAGCATGATATCATTCAACCTCTTACTGTTTCTAAACTGTCTAATGGGAAATATCAATTAATCGCTGGTGAAAGAAGATGGAGGGCTTCGCAATTAGCCGGATTACAAGAAGTACCTGTTTATGTTCGGCAGGCAAACGATCGGGAATTGCTTGAATGGGCATTGCTTGAAAATCTGCAAAGAGAAAACCTCAACCCGATGGAAATTGCCTTTAGCTATCAGCGTATGATGGATGAACTCAATTACACCCAAGAACAGGTAGCAGAAAGTATGGGTAAAGAAAGAAGTTCGGTTGCTAATTATGTTCGCCTTTTGAAATTACCGCCGGATATTCAACAAGCGGTTCGTGAAGGTTCCATCAGTTTTGGACATGCACGCGCACTCATCAATATTAACACAATCGATCAGCAACTGTTTGCATTTAAGGAGATTATTGATAAACAACTCAGCGTTCGACAAACTGAGGAGCTGGTTAGAAATGTTTATAAACAACCCGGTAAGTCAAAATCATCGTCCACCAAAGGCTTACCGCCAGCATACAAAAAAATTGAAGATGTTTTATCATCCCATTTTAGTACACAGGCTAAATTAGTTCATAATCCAAAAGGTCATGGCAGCATCACCCTCCCCTATTATTCACTGGATGGATTGAATAAATTGCTGAAAGACCTCAATATTACTATCAGCTGAGAAACATGCGTATACTTCTATTCATGGTAGTAAATTTACTGGCAACTGCCCCTACTTTGCAGGCGCAGCAAACTGATAATTCATTACCGAAAAAAACGCTTGATAGCTTAGGAAAAACTACTGTCCGTAAAGACAGCATCCCCTTTCACAATCCACGAATCGCTACCCGAAGATCGGCGATACTTCCCGGATGGGGGCAAGCCTACAATCGTGAATATTGGAAAATACCTATTGCATATGGTATCATTTCAATTCCGGTTGTTACTTTTATTTTCAATAACAATTATTATAAAAAAATGAAGTTCGCTTATGAAGCCCGTTATAAGGAAGCACAGGGTGACAATAGCGATGTTTCGAAGATTGATCCCGAACTGATTAATCTTCCTATCAATTCTTTACTCAACTACAGAAATGCATACCGGCGTGATCGGGATTATTCAGTTTTATTTTTTCTGCTTGCCTGGGGATTCCAGGTTGCCGATGCAACCGTTTTTGCTCATTTAAAACAATTTGATGTAACTAATAATCTCAGTATGCAAGTGAAACCGGTATTAGACCCGGTATTCAAACATGCTGGATTTACCCTCAGCTTTCAATTGAAATCTTCTAACAACAGGGTGGAAACCCGATAATATAAAATCATGAATATTGCATTGATTGGTTATGGGAAAATGGGAAAAGCTATTGAAATGGCAGGATTAGCCAAAGGATATGCATTCCCTTTAATTATCGATCTTCATAATTCTGCATCATGTACTCCCGAGCATTTGAAATCAGTTGATGTTGCTATAGAGTTTACCGGACCGCACACTGCAGTTAACAACATCAAAACCTGCCTTTCTGCCGGCATCCCAATCGTTTCAGGAAGTACGGGCTGGTTAGATCAATGGCAGGAAGTTGCTGATTTTTGCAATCAACACAAAGGCTGTTTGGTATATTCCAGTAATTATAGCATTGGAGTAAATTTATTTTTTGAACTAAATGAATGGCTGGCAAAATTGATGGGCAATCACACGGAATATAGGGTTGCTATGGAAGAAATTCATCACACAGAAAAAAAGGATGCGCCTAGTGGCACTGCCATTACACTAGCAGAGGGAATTCTTCGCCAGCGGAACGATCTAAAAGGCTGGGTAAATAAAGCATCTTCGGATGCGCTGGAACTACCCATAATTAGCACCCGCCGTGATCCGGCTCCTGGTACTCACATCATTCGGTATTCCTCTGCAATAGACGATATTGAAATCTCCCATACCGCACATAACCGAATCGGTTTTGCAAACGGGGCGTTAGCCGCAGCCGCCTTTGCAATCAATAAAACAGGGATATTCAACATGAAAGATGTATTAGGTTTCTAATTACATATTCTCAGTTTTTTATTAAATTGCTAAGAAATGCTTTCGAAAAAAACTCAATATGCATTCAAGGCACTCACCTATCTTGCCGAAAATCGGGAAGAAGGACCAATATTGATTGCAGAGATTTCGAAGAAGAAAAAAATTCCACTTAAATTTTTGGAGAACATTTTATTGCAGCTAAAAAAAGATGGAATTTTAGCAAGTAAAAAAGGAAAAGGGGGAGGTTATTTTTTTAAAATTAAGCCCGAAGAAATTGCCTTGTCGCGCATCATGCGAATTTTGGAGGGACCAATAGCCTTACTACCCTGTGTGAGTTTAAATTTTTACGTAAAATGCAAGGATTGTGATGAAAAGAAATGTGGCTTAAATCGAGTTATGAAAATGGTTAGGGATAATACCTTGAGTGTGCTGGACAAAAAAACCGTTCAAGACTTAGTAACATTTTAAATAAACCTAAAACATATCGCATGAAAAAGATCATTCTGCTTTTATTAGCATTACCTCTTTTTACTTTGGCTCAGGAAAAAACAGCCCCAGCCAGTCTGCCGAAAAATATTGTTCGTTGGAACCTCAGCTCACTTGCTTTGAGTAATTTCCATTTTACCTACGAAAGAGCCCTTAGCCGAAAAGTATCGGTATCACTAAGCTATCGCTTTATGATAAAGGGGGGCATTCCTTTCAAAAGTTATTTTGATGATTATTTGCAAAGTGGAGATATAAGATTTAATGAAATCTCTACCAGTAATAATGCCTTCACGCCTGAAATTCGTTTCTACCTAGGGAAAGGAAATTTGAAAGGATTCTATTTAGCACCCTATCTAAGATTTTCAAGCTTTAATGCAACTACTCCTATCAATTATAGTGGTGGATTAAAAACCGGAGACTTTATTGGTAAAGTAACCGCAACCAGTGGCGGTATCATGTTGGGATGGCAGTTTAACCTGTCTAAAAAATGGTTATTCGACTTCCAAATTATAGGTGCTCACTACGGTAGTTGTTCAGGTAACTTGGATATGGTTTCCAATATACCTCTAACTTCATCAGACCAAACTTCACTACAAAGTAGTTTGAATGGTATTAAAATAGAACCCTTTAATATTTCCACTTCTGTAAATGGCGGGGGAGCTAATATAAAAGTTTCGGGTCCCTGGGGAGGAATACGAGGAGCCAATATTGGTATTGGATTCAGATTCTAATGCAGGCTTACTGAATGCAATAACTATCCAAATATTCGGCCCTTATTTTCGGGATGATTGGTTAGCATATCAATCGTCATCTTTTTAAGGTCAAATGCCGGCTTCCAACCCCAGTCGGTATTCGCTACCGAATCATCGATACTCTGCGGCCAGCTTTCTGCAATTGCCTGTCGATAGTCGGGCTGGTATTGAATTTGGAATTCAGGAATATGGTGTTGTATGGATGAGGCAATTTCTTCAGGAGAAAAGCTCATTCCCGCTACATTATAAGATGTTCTTACCGATAACTTATTAGCAGGTGCCTCCATTAGTTCTAAGGTTGCACGCAAGGCATCCGGCATATACATCATGGGCAGATAGGTGTCTTGCTGCAAATAACATTTATAACGTTCATGCAGCAATGCTTCCTGATAAATTTCCACTGCATAATCAGTAGTGCCGCCACCAGGTAATGATTTATAACTAATTAATCCCGGATAACGCAAACTTCTTACATCTACTCCATAACGTGTAAAATAATAATTGCACCAAAACTCTCCTGCATATTTACTTATACCATATACGGTAGTGGGTTCAATAATGGTTTGTTGCGGACATAATTGCTTGGGAGAAGTGGGGCCAAATACCGCAATACTACTGGGCCAATATACCTTATGCAATTTTTCTTCCCGGGCTATATCCAATACATTTAATAGTCCCTGCATATTTAGATGCCATGCCAGATGTGGATTTTTTTCTCCGGTTGCCGATAACATGGCAGCCAATAAATAAATCTGCGTAATGTTTTGCCGGATTACTTGCACATGCAACATTTCCTTATTCATCACATCTAAACTAACATAGGGTCCGGTATCTTTTAATAATGGATTCTCTTCCCTCAAATCGGAAGCAATTACCTGGGAATTTCCATAAATTTTCCGCAAGGCGAGGGTAAGTTCTACACCTATTTGACCGGAAGCTCCGATTACTAAAATTTTGTCCTTTCTGTTTGGCATATTCCATCGATTAGGGGTGCAAATTAATTAAAAAAGAATGCCTGCAAAGTGAGAACCACTTCCTATTACCCTAAATCGGGTATTCTGCAATTATTGCTTAATTTTGCAAGCCGCTTTATTAATTATTTTATATGAGTACCCTACCTGCCTATTTGCAAACTATTTTTAGTAATCAAACTTATCATCAGGATTCATTTTTCCTGATTGCAGGTCCTTGCGTAGTGGAATCGGAAGAAATAATCATGCAAGTGGCAGAAAAAATTGCTTCATTAGGAAAAACCTATGGCATTCCCTGTGTTTTCAAAGCCAGTTATCGCAAAGCAAACCGAACCAGTGCAGGATCATTTACCGGAATTGGCGACGAATTAGGACTCACCCTGGTAAAAAAGGCAGGTGATGCAGTTGGATTACCAACAACTTCAGATATACATGCTGCTTCAGAGGCCGCATTAGCAGCTCCTTTTGTAGATATTTTACAGATCCCAGCATTCCTTTGCCGCCAAACAGATTTGCTGCAAGCAGCGGCTGCCACTGGCAAAATAGTGAATGTAAAAAAAGGACAATTTCTAAGTGGTCCTTCCATGAAATTTGCCGTTGAAAAAATAAAACAGGCAGGTAACGATAAAATTATCTTAACGGAAAGGGGCAATACGTTTGGATATCAGGATTTGGTAGTTGACTTTCGCAATATACCCTGGATGCAGGAACAGCATGTTCCGGTAGTAATGGATTGTACGCATTCATTACAGCAACCCAATCAAACTAGTGGGGTAACAGGGGGTAATCCACAATTAATTGGTACTATTGCTAAAGCAGCGATTGCGTCGGGTGCGGATGGATTATTTATTGAAACTCACCCAAACCCTGCCATTGCAAAAAGTGATGGTGCCAACATGCTCCCTCTCCATTTGCTGGAACCACTATTAGAGAAATTGATTCGAATTCGTAAAGCATTAGACTAAAAACCTACCAGTTGCGAAGCGGATTTCGCCTTCCAAAAGAAATATATTCCCGCATGTTTATCCAGAATGCTAGAATCATATAAATAATAACGGGAGATCCAAAAGTTAGAAAACTTATATAGATAAACCATAGCCTTATTCTGGAACTGGCGATGCCAAATTTTTCTCCCAAACGGGTGCATACGCCAAAAATATTGAACTCAATATAATCTCTGATTTTCTGCATAGCATTGCAAAATTAATAAGGGAACTGAATAAAATTAACCAATAAAAGTTAAAAGAGTTGTTCAGCACCCGTCTTTTTTGGTAATTTTGTGCTCCCATATGGGGCTTTTGGGTCCAATTTTGGAAAATATTCACCTTCAGCATATAACAATCAAATAACAGTTTATGGCTTTCGACATTGAGATGATTAAAAAAGTGTATGCAACGCTGCCCGAAAAGGTAGATGCTGCCCGCAAGGCAATGGGTCGCCCCCTTACCCTTAGCGAAAAAATATTATTTGCCCACCTGCATCCCGATCAGGCAGTTCAGGTATTTGAAAGAGGAAAAAGTTATGTAGATTTTGCCCCCGACCGCGTTGCCATGCAGGATGCCACAGCTCAAATGGCGCTGTTGCAATTTATGCAGGCAGGAAGACCTAAAGTTGCTGTTCCTTCTACCGTTCACTGCGACCACCTCATTACCGCTCGTGTGGAAGCTGCTGCCGATTTACAGGTTGCTAATGAAGAAAGCAAAGAAGTATACGATTTTCTAGCTTCCGTTTCTAATAAATATGGTATTGGATTTTGGAAACCCGGCGCCGGAATTATTCATCAGGTAGTGTTAGAAAATTATGCTTTTCCAGGGGGAATGATGATTGGTACCGATTCTCACACGGTAAATGCCGGGGGGTTAGGTATGATTGCAATTGGTGTAGGGGGTGCTGATGCATGTGATGTAATGGCCGGACTACCCTGGGAACTCAAATGGCCAAAATTAATTGGTATTAAACTCACAGGAAAGTTAAGTGGCTGGACGGCCCCTAAAGATGTTATTTTAAAAGTTGCCGGTATTCTTACTGTAAAAGGTGGAACAGGTGCGATTGTTGAATATTTTGGAGAAGGCGCAGAGCGTATGAGTTCTACAGGCAAAGGAACCATTTGCAATATGGGTGCTGAAATTGGTGCTACCACCTCTACCTTCGGATATGATGGAAGCATGAGCCGTTACCTTTCTGCTACTGGAAGAGGAGAAATCGCTCAAATGGCTGATAGCATAGCTCCCTACTTAAACGGAGATCCGGAAGTATATGCCGCTCCTGAAAAATATTTTGACCAAGTAATTGAAATCAATCTGAGTGAACTGGAGCCCCATTTAAACGGACCTTTCACACCCGATTTGGCAACTCCTCTTTCAAAAATGAAAGAAGCGGTTGCAACCAACGGATGGCCGACAAAAATTGAAGTCGGTTTAATTGGCAGCTGCACCAACAGCTCTTATGAAGATATCAGCCGATCTGTAAGCCTGGCTCGTCAGGTTAAAGAAAAAGGGCTCAGCCTGAACAGTGAATTCACTATTACTCCGGGTTCTGAACAGGTTCGCTTCACTGTTGAAAGAGATGGCTTCTTACAGGTGTTTAACCAAATTGGTGCTAGGGTTTTTGCCAATGCTTGCGGACCCTGTATTGGTATGTGGGATCGTGTGGGTGCAGAGAAGAAAGAGAGAAATACAATCGTTCATAGCTTCAACAGAAACTTTGCTAAAAGAGCAGATGGAAATCCAAATACCCTTGCATTTGTTGGCTCTCCGGAATTAGTAACGGCGCTGGCAATCGCAGGTGATTTAACATTCAACCCGATTACAGATACCCTAACCAATGATAAAGGTGAACAAGTAAAACTGGATGAACCTACCGGTCAGGAATTACCCCCTCAAGGCTTTTCAGTTGAAGACGCCGGCTATCAGGCACCCGCAACTGATGGTAGTCAGGTAAATGTTGTAGTAGACCCCGCCAGTAAGCGTTTACAATTATTAGCACCCTTTGCAGCTTGGGAAGGAACAGATTTGAAAGGCTTAAAATTGTTAATTAAAGCTAAGGGGAAATGTACCACCGACCATATTAGTATGGCAGGACCCTGGTTGAAATTCCGTGGGCACCTGGATAATATCAGTAATAATATGTTGATTGGAGCAGTTAACTTTTTCAACGAAAAAACCGATTCTGTAAAAAATCAATTAACCGGGGCTTATGAACCGGTACCAGCAACTCAGCGCTCTTATAAAGCTGCAGGAATAGGAACTATTGTAGTGGGAGATGAAAACTACGGTGAAGGAAGTTCCCGCGAACATGCTGCAATGGAACCAAGATTCCTGGGAGTTAGGGCAATTTTGGTAAAATCCTTTGCCCGTATTCACGAAACCAATCTGAAAAAGCAAGGAATGCTGGCACTTACTTTTGCTAATAAATCTGACTATGATTTGATTCAGGAGGACGACACAATCGATATTATCGGTTTAACTCAATTCACCCCCGGAAAACCCCTGCAACTCGTATTTACACATTCAGATGGAACCAGCCATACTATTGAAGTAAATCACACATATAATCAACAGCAAATTGAGTGGTTCAAAGCGGGTGCTGCGCTAAATATTATTCGCAAGCAGGTAGCATCTTAATCAAGCAATCGTAATTTTAAAAACGTCTGCAAAAAAGCAGACGTTTTTTTTCGTACACTTAACAAAAAAACAATGAACACAAGAAGTATTGCACTCATAACCGGAGGAAGCAGAGGGTTAGGAAAACAAATGGCAGTAGCATTAGCCAGTGCGGGGCATGATGTAATTATTACCTACCATATCCAACCCGAAATGGCAAAGGAAGTAGTATCAACCATTCGGGAATTGGGTTGTAAAGCAACAGCACTCTCCCTCAATCTGGAAGCCAATGATGCTATTGCACCCTTTATCGAAGCACTCAAAAATATATTGCTGCAAGAATTTGAAAACAGGCCCTTGAGTTTTCTTATCAATAATGCCGGAATGGGTGCTACCATACCTTTTGATAAAGCTACAGAATCTGACTTCGACCGTTTCATGCAAGTGCATTTGAAAAGTGTTTTCTTTTTAACTCAACAACTCTTACCTATTATGCAGGATGGGGGAAGCATCATTCAGATTTCATCAGGTACCACAAGATTTTGTGTATATGGTTATAGCATCTACGCTTCCATGAAAGGGGCAGTGGAAGTATTAACCCGCTATCTGGCAAAAGAATTGGGTCCCCGCGGTATTCGGGTAAATGTAGTTGCGCCCGGACCAGTAGAAACTGATTTTAATAATGCAGCCATTCGAAGTAATCCCGAACGCAAACAGGCTATGGCAAATATGGCAGCGCTGGGAAGAGTTGGCCAACCGGATGATATTGCAGGTGTAATAACATTTCTCTGTAGTAAAGAAAGTGGTTGGATAACCGGACAAAGAATTGAGGTATCCGGTGGAATTACCTTATAAAAAAAAGTCTGCCTACCATTTGGTAAGCAGACTTTAATTCAAAATTTTATTTCACTAAATAATCAAATCGATTATTTCACTTCTTCAAACTCAGCATCAGTAACTGTTTCACCGCCTTGAGCCGTGTCGGCTCCTGTAGTAGCACCAGCTGCATCAGCCCCTCCGGCATTACCGGCTGCAGCCTGAGCCTTGTAAATATCTTCACTGGCAGCCGTCCAGGCTGTATTCATCTCAGCCATAGCAGTATCAACCGCGGCCAAATCTTGGTTTTTGTGGGCTTCCTTGAGATTATTTAACGCAGTTTCAATAGCACCTTTTTTATCAGCGGGAATTTTATCTCCAAACTCTTTAAATTGTTTCTCTGTTTGGAATATCAAACTATCCGCCTGGTTCAATTTTTCTACACGCTCACGGGCCAGTTTATCGGCTGCCTCATTGGCTTTCGCTTCGGCTTTCATTTTTTCAACCTCCTCTTTGCTCAAACCGCTACCTGCTTCAATGCGAATTTTTTGTTCTTTTCCGGTTCCTTTGTCACGTGCACTAACATGTAACATTCCATTTGCATCAATATCAAATGTTACTTCAATTTGAGGAACCCCTCTGGGAGCTGGTGGAATACCATCCAGGTTAAACATTCCTAAACTTTTGTTTTGATTTGCCATGGGACGCTCACCCTGTAATACGTGAATTTGAACGCCGGGTTGATTATCGCTGGCAGTAGAATATACTTCGGTTTTTTTAGTAGGGATGGTAGTATTGGAGGCAATCATTGTAGTCATTACACCACCCATTGTTTCAATACCCAAGCTCAGTGGAGTAACATCCAGTAACAAAACATCTTTTACTTCCCCTGTTAAAACAGCACCTTGAATAGCTGCCCCTAAAGCAACCACCTCATCGGGGTTTACCCCTCTATTAGGCTTTTTTCCAAAGAATTTTTCTACTATCTCCTGTACTTTGGGAATACGGGTAGATCCACCTACTAAAATCACTTCATCAATTTGTGAAACTGAATATCCCGCATCTTTCAATGCCTCTTCGCAAGGCTTTAAGCAACGAGCGAATAATTTGTCGGACAATTGCTCAAACTTAGCGCGGCTTAGTTTAACCACGAGGTGTTTGGGAACACCATCTACAGCAGTGATATATGGGAGATTGATTTCAGTTTCGGAGGAAGAACTTAATTCAACCTTTGCTTTTTCAGCAGCTTCTTTTAAGCGCTGCAGTGCCATTGGGTCTTTGCGAAGATCAATCGCTTCCTGAGTCTTAAATTCCTCAGCCAGCCAATCCATAATCACTTTATCAAAATCATCACCGCCCAAATGGGTATCTCCGTTGGTAGATTTTACTTCAAATACGCCATCTCCCAACTCTAAAATAGAAATATCAAAAGTTCCTCCACCTAAGTCAAAAACGGCAATTTTTTGATCAGCTGTTTTTTTGTCAAGTCCATAAGCCAGGGCAGCAGCAGTAGGCTCATTTACAATTCTGCGAACGTTGAGACCTGCAATTTCTCCTGCCTCCTTGGTTGCCTGACGTTGTGCGTCGTTGAAATAAGCGGGAACGGTAATAACCGCTTCATTTACTTCGTGTCCCAGATAATCCTCAGCAGTTTTCTTCATCTTCTGCAAAATCATGGCAGAAATTTCCTGAGGTGTATACAAACGATCTTCAATGGCTACCCGGCAAGTATTATTGTCGCCTTTGGCAACCTGGTAGCTCCAGTGACTGATTTCTTCTGTAACCTCATCAAATCTGCGCCCCATAAAGCGTTTTACTGAAGTAATGGTTTGCTTTGGATTGGTGATAGCCTGACGCTTGGCAGGATCCCCCACTTTCCGCTCGCCATTCTTTAAAAATGCCACTACAGAAGGAGTTGTTCTTCTACCCTCTTCATTGGCTATAACTACCGGTTCATTTCCCTCCATTACGGCTACACAACTGTTGGTAGTTCCTAAGTCGATTCCAATTATTTTTCCCATATACTTGTTTTTCAATAATTTAATACTTACCCTTCCCCAATCATTGTGCCATGACAGGTAGAATGCAAAATTGTCAGTTCTTTATTCAATGAAACTCCAATCCTGTCATTGCCGGGAAGCAAATGGGCAAAAATGACAGAATTTTCTAATTTATTCTTCTTATTAATTATTTTTATGATTAAATAAAGTAGTCAATGTAAATGATTACAAACTAACTTCGTTAAGAGTAATGCATAAGTGATAAGGATTCCCTTTCGATGATGAATAAACAACTACTTTTAGTTATATTAATAGGATGTCTGATGGGTGAGGTTAATCCCGTAAACTCACAGTCAGTACTTATTAAAGGAAGGGTATTAAATGAATTTACCAAAGAGCCAATACCTTTTGCAGGAATATATTTAAAGCAGAGTGGCTATGGTGTGATTTCAGATAGTTCGGGACATTACAGTATCAAACAAATTAATCGGCAGAAAAAGGATACCCTGGTAGTAACGTATGTAGGATATATAGCAACCTATACACCCATTAATCCCGGAAAAAAAGATACCTTACTACAAGATTTATTTTTATCACAATTGCAATTAGGTACAACTGTTGAGGTAAAATCAAAATTCAATAAAGGACTTCGGTGGTGGGGGAATGTAGTTAAAAATAAGGCAAAAAATAATCCGTTCAAATATGCAAATTATTCTTACGAATTATATAATAAACTGGAACTGGACATCAGTCGCTTCAAGAAAGAAACCATTACGGATAGAAAATTATTAAAACCTTTTGCCTTTATTTTAAATAATGTGGACAGTGTTTCCGATCAGGATCCGTTTTTACCGGTATACATGACAGAGACCTTATCAAATTTCTATTATACATCCAATCCCTATCAAAGCAGAGAAGAAATCATAGCAGCAAAAACAGATGGCATCAAGAATGAATCGGTGCTTGCATTTATTGGTGGAGTAAATCAACGTATTAACGTGTATAACAATGCTACCATTGCCATGGGAAAAGAATTCATTAGTCCGCTCAGCGACTATGGAGATAAATATTATAATTATAAAGGGGCAGATACGCAATACATAGGCGGACAAGCCTATTTTCACTTACTATTTACTCCCAAAAAAGAGGGTGAAAATACCTTTAGCGGGGATTGCTGGATTCATGGGGGAAATTGGGGTATACAAAAAATCAATTTACAAATATCTCAAACAGCTAATATTAATTTTGTTAACCGTATGGGCCTGGTGCAGGAATTTCATTGGAATGATAGTAGCTGGCAATTTGTAAAAGACAAAACGGTAATTGATTTTACTCCCTTTGGAAAAGAAAAAGTTTCATTTATTGCCAGAAGAACAAATAGTTATCAAAAAGTATTGATAAATCATCCTTCAACAGCAGCAAAACTAGAAGCCCAAACTGAAAAAAATACGGTGACAGTAAAAGAAGGAGCCCAGCGAGTGAACGTAAATTTTTGGAACCAGCGTCGGCATGAGGAATTAAGCAGCAATGAGGCAAAAGTTTATCAAATGATGGATTCCATTAAATCTATGCCTGTTTTTAAAAAATATGCTGACTGGTTTACTTTTTTGCTGGATGGTCATCATAAAATAGGTAAATATGAAATCGGACCCTGGTTTAAATGGATTAGTGGTAACCAATTAGAGCAATTTAGATTTCGATTTGATTTGGGTACCACAGCATTATTTAGCGAAAACCTTCGCTTACATGGATACCTGGCATATGGAACCCGGGATGCAAGATTGAAAGGTAAAGCAGATATAACTTATCGGATACCGGGCAATAACGGAATTACACTTCAATCTGCCTACACCGATGATTTAGACAATGGAAGAACCAGATATAATGAAGAAGATATTACAACTGATAATGTTTTCAGTCAGCTCATTAGAAGACCTGGTATTCCGCAAAAATTTTTGGGGGTGAAAGAATTCAAATTTTCTGTAACCAAAGAATGGAAGTCGAAATTTTCTATTGAAACCTTTATTACCCAAACTGATTTCACCACCTTTCATCCTTTACCGGATAAAGGAATCTTTATAACCGACAGTTCTAATAAACAAATACAATCTTCCGAAATTGGTTGGAAATTTCGCTATGCACCAGGAGAAAAAACAATCGATCGCCACCGAAAGTCAATAAAATTTAAAGGGAATCAACCTGTATTTGTTTTACGGACTGCACTAGGTATAAAGGATTTTTGGGGATCCAATTATCAATATATAAGAACAGGTTTACAAATTTCACAAAATACAAGACTGCCACGTTGGGGGAAATTGAATTATATGGTGTATGGAGGAAAAATTTTTACCGACAATGGCTTGCCTTTTATGCTATTGGAAAATCATCCTGGCAATGAGGTTTATTACTATAGCAAACAAGCATTTAATTTAATGAATCGTTTCGAATACATCAGCGATCAGTATGCTGGTATCAATTTGGAACACAATCTGGAGAAAAAATTTCTCAATTTACTTCCATTCTTGCGTAAATCAAACATGCGGCAATTTTGGAATGTAAAAGCAGTATGGGGTGAATTATCAACCAATAGTCGCATCTTGAATCGAATTGAATATTTCTCCGATTACAGACTCCGCTCTTTAAGAGGAGGTTGGTATACTGAGATTGGAACCGGATTTGAAAATATTTTTAAAATATTGCGGATTGATTTGGTATGGAGGCATGCCCCCCTTGTTAATATTCCCCCTGGCGCTAATCCAAGTTTATATAAGTCGTCTATTCAAGACTTTGGCATATTTGGAAGCGTGCGCATTCAATTTTAATCATTACCACTCGGTGCCTTGAAAGTAAAATTTTTTTGAGAGAGATAACTGAAAATCACTACAAAAAATGTGGTTACTATTTTTGAAGGGGTCGGATACCAGCCCCAATAATCTACCATCAGTTTTAAAAAAGCATAATTAAGCATAACACACATAAACACAACCGTGAAATATTTTCCGGCTTGCACATGCTTCGCAACATCAGTTTGTTGAAATACTACATAACGGCTGAGGTAAAAACCTATGGGAAAAGTAAAAAAGAAGCTGAAAATAAAAGCAGCTATATGTCCACCAATGGTTAAACCTATTATATGTAAAGGGCGCTCATGTAACAGAAAATGAAAGGAACTATAGAATAAGCCTATATCAAGTACCGTATTAAAGCCCCCGCAGGCAGCATACCGATAGGTTTGAAGGGGCATGAAAGTGCGGAAAAGCGGATAAAAAGTATCCACTACACCTAAGATAGTTTTCCGTACAAAATCATGTGCCTTCCTCATACAATGGGCGAAGGTAGGAGTTAATTAATTACTTTTGCAACTCTATACAAAGGATACATGAGTTTAACCCAGCAAATAAAAACCGTTACAGCTAAAGCACTGGCTGATTTATATCAGCAAAACTGGTTGGCAAACGATATTTTGGTAAATGCAACAAAACCAGAATTTACCGGTGATTATACGGTAGTATTATTTGCTTTGGTGAAAACTTTGAGAACCAGTCCGGAAACCCTGGGACAAACGTTGGGAAGCAAATTGGTATCCGAAAACCCAGATCTGTTCACCTCTTTTAACGTAATAAAAGGGTTTTTAAATCTGGTAATTCCCGACCAGTATTGGGAAAAACTTATTGCAACAAGAATAGTCCATTCGGATGATACCCCCACAACTCCGCTAAAGGAGAAAGTAATGGTCGAATACTCCTCCCCGAATACCAATAAACCACTCCATTTAGGTCATTTACGGAATAATTTTCTTGGGAGTAGTATCTCTGCTATTCTCACTGCAGCAGGGCATCCGGTTGTTAAAACCTGTATAGTAAATGACCGCGGCATACATATATGTAAAAGTATGATTGCCTGGCAGCGCTTTGCTAATGGTGCAACTCCTTTAACTACTCAAACAAAAGGTGACCATTTTGTTGGGCATTATTATGTTCTGTTCAACAATGCACTGCAAGAAGAAGTAGCTGCAGGTATAGCATCCGGATTATCGAAAGAGCAGGCCGAAAAAGAAGCTCCCATTATGAAAGCGGCTCAACAAATGCTACTGGAATGGGAAAAAGGCAATCCAGATATCTTAGCATTATGGCGCACCATGAATGAATGGGTGTATGAGGGATTTTCGAAAACCTATCAACGCATTGGATCTGAATTTGATAAAACTTATTACGAAAGCAATACCTATTTACTGGGAAAAAATCTGGTGCAAGAGGGATTGGAAAAAAAAGTGTTCTATCAAAAACCCGATGGCAGTGTTTGGATTGATTTAACAGCTGATGGATTAGACGAGAAACTTGTTCAGCGGAGTGATGGAACTTCAGTTTACATAACGCAGGATATTGGACTAGCCGAACAAAAGCAAGCCGAGTTCAATACAAGTCAGAGCATTTATGTGGTTGGTGATGAACAGAATTATCATTTTAAAGTATTGAAACTTATTTGCGAACATCTGCAGTTACCTGCAGCCAAAGGAATCTATCACCTCAGCTATGGAATGGTAGAATTACCCACAGGTAAAATGAAAAGCAGGGAGGGAACCGTTGTAGATGCTGATGATTTGATTGATAGTATGATAAGGATAGCTGCTGAAAAAACAACTGAGTTAGGTAAAGTAAATGATTTTACTCCTGATGAATTGGCTTCATTGAATGAAATGATTGGTTTGGGAGCGCTCAAATTTTTCTTGCTACGGGTAGATCCAAAGAAAAAAATGCTATTCAATCCCGAGGAAAGTATCGACTTCCACGGTTTCACAGGTCCTTTTATACAATACACCTATGCCCGCATCAAAAGTATCTTACGTAAAACCGGAAGTGCAGCTAACGAAAAAATAATGGAAAGCGCTAATGCAGAGCCCTGGTATGCTGAAGAAAGGGAACTTGCGAAATTGGTAGAACTTTTCCCTGCTGTAATTGAAGAGGCTGCTTTGCAACATGATCCATCCCAAATTGCAATTTATGTTTATCAGGTAGCAAAAACTTTTAATAGTTTATATGCAGCTCATTCTATTGCAGGTGCTGAAACGAACATTTTAAAAATCAGACGACTACAACTGGCCGAATTAACTGCACGAGTGATAAAAACCGGAATGCAACTGCTGGGAATTGCTGTTCCTGAGCGAATGTAAGGGTGAGTAAGGTTTCGGTCCGTTGGACCTTAGTAGGATGTCGGTCCGCTGGACCTTAGTAGGATGTCGGTCCGCTGGACCTTAGGTTAGGACGAATTTGAGCTACAGTGCGCCTTTGGCGTATTGGAATGGAGGATTGAGGAAGTTACCTTGATTTTTTACTGTAGGCTTTTTTGTAAAGACCTTTCGGGGGAGAAATATCAAAAGGGTGCTAATTGTCGATTTATAAATTCACCAAATTACAGTAACTTTGCATCCCTTGCGGAGGTGGCGAAATTGGTAGACGCACTACTTTGAGGTGGTAGCGGGGTAACAGCCGTGGGAGTTCGAATCTCCTCTTCCGCACTTTTCTGAAAGTGAGTTTGAGCGTGCAGGCAAAGTTTTTCGATTCTTTGCTAACACTATCAAACTCACTCTGTTTTTCTGCCAATTTTAGTATGATTCCTTTACTATATAATAGCCTTGATAGATGAACATCGATTTAGGTAACATAGCCAATGCAATGGGGCAAGATTTACAGCCTTCCCGAAAAAAGCCGATTTACCCCCCCCAGGCAATCTTGCGACAATATCTGATAGATTATGGAAGAGAAGTAATCCTCCCACTCTCCTATCACGATTTATTGCGCTTTACCTATACCACAACATTAAAAGATAAATCGGGGAAAGATAGTTTCTGGGATACCGTATCTTACGACCTCCAGGAATGGAATCACTTACGCAGTGCATTGATTCGGATGTATGCCATTTTGAAAACAGAGGGTGATATGAGTTTCGCTAACCACCTCGATGTTGCACGTATCGACTTTTGTTATTTTGGTAATAGTCAGCCCTTTCGAATAAGAATAGTTAATAAATACAACGATAATTACGATCATTTTTATATTAAACAGGCAGATACCAACCGGATTTATGGATTAGAGATGGAACACTTACTCTCGCCTAACCGCATGACCTACCTAACCCATCAGCAAACATTGATTGAGGAACATGTACCTGGAATACCGGGAGATATTTTTATAAGAGATTATCTACATCATTCCAGTACCAATGTAATTCGACTGGCCAAGGAGTTTGTAAAATTTAATGAACGCTGCTTTGTTCAACTACTAGGTGACATGCGATCGTATAATTTTGTGGTGAATATGATTCCCGATATTGAGGATTTCCAATATCGCATACGGGCAATCGACTTCGATCAACAAACATATGAGGGAAGAAAAAATGGGTACCTTCCTCAGTATTATAAGGAAAATAATGCACTGGTCCAATTAGCCATTGAACACCTAGATAGTGAGTCGATTGCTCAGTATCAGGCTGAAGAACAAACACTCATGACTTTTCGGCTAGCTTCTTCCCGATATCGCATGAAAACATTACTGGATATAATGGCAAAGGATACGCTTTCTACAACAGAAAAATTCCAACAATTGCGCAAGGATTTAGCAGAACATTATCAACAAACGATTTCAGAGAGAAAAGTACAAACAATGGGGCAGTTGCTTAAATGGCAAATGAAGCAACGTTTAAGAAAAAGTCTTCTTTTACTTCCTAAAAATAAATCCCGCTTCGATGATTAATCGTTTGGTAAAGGCTCAGCCAAAAAACTAAGATACAATTCACCCATTTTTATAAATGATACTTTTAGTTGCATTGCAAAGTTATTATGTTGCAATGTAACCTCCGCCACCCGATCCATTTCAATTTGGATAGGATGTATGAAAATGTGCTCATTGAATTTCAATCCCGGTTGTCCCAGCCATTTATAAACAGTTTCTTTAATTGACCAAAACAAAGTGAGTAGGTTATCCTGCTCACCCGGGGTAAAATCGCTTACCCAAAGATTTTCTTCTTTACTCAAAAATTTATGCCTGATTCTCTGCACCCTAGGTGAAATAGATTCAATATCGATACCTACCGAATCGGATTTACTAATAATTGCTGCTGCAAAACCGGTACAATGACTCAATGAAAAAAAAAAGGGATTCCCCGGAATATGTGGCTTTTGAAAAGCCCGACTCTCAATTGACTCATAAGGGAACCCCGGATTCAAAACCGTTAATAAATATCCAGCTGCCAAATGTTGTAACTGCTTTTGGATGTGGGATACCGGATAACGAAAAGACACCTTTTGCTGAAAAAAGTCAACTTCCTCGGCTATCTGCCAAACTCCCAGGCGGGTAAATTCGTTGATATCTTGTTGTAAATACAGGGGCACTGTAGTATTTTAGCGTTTCAAATGCAGAATTACAATTTATTTGCATGCTAAATTAAAAAATAGGAAATGATTTTAACCGACCGCCGCATTTTAGAGGAAATGGAGAAAGGTACCATTATTATTCAACCTTTTAACAGGGGCGATCTTGGTAGCAATAGCTATGATGTACATTTAGGCAAATGGCTGGCTACTTATGTAGATGTAGAATTGGATGCAAAAAAACATAATACCATTACTTATTTTGAAATCCCTAACGAGGGTTTTGTACTCCAGCCGAGTGGCTTTTATTTAGGGGTTACTGAAGAATACACCGAAACCCATGCTCATGTTCCCTTCCTGGAAGGCAAATCCTCCACAGGTCGACTGGGAATTGATATTCATGCAACAGCTGGAAAAGGGGATGTAGGTTTCTGCGGCAACTGGACACTCGAAATTTCCTGTAAGCAACCTGTTCGTATTTATAAAGGAATGCCAATCGGACAACTCATCTATTTTCCGGTTGAAGGTGAAATTGAAGTTCGGTACAACCAAAAAGCCAATGCAAAATATAGTGGTCAGCCAGATAAACCCATCGAAAGTATGATGTGGAAGAATTTGTTCTAAACATCATCACCAACTATTATCACCATATTTTTTTTGATACCCCAGTATCCATCCCAGTACTTCATTATAACTCAACATACCAGCTGGCTGTCCATTCGCTTTCAGGTATTGCGTGTACACCTGTGTAAATACTGGGGTAATTTGATGAGATCTTTGTTGAAAATACCTTCGAATGGCCCGTCTGTCGAGCTTAACCAATGTATCCAATTGCTGACGATTGCTATCCAATTGTATTCGTAACCCGCTACTGTCTCCCACTGCAGCATATTGCCTCCATAATTCCTGTTGAACCAGAGAAAAAATATCAAGATATAGTGAATACTTCAAACGGATATCCTGTGATGCACTTGCAGCGAGTAATCCTACAAAACTTGCCTCTCGCTCTCTTGCGAAACCAATTTGGTGGCCAATTTCATGACAAGTAATGTAGGGTTGCAAAATGCCCGGTAAATCTGCCTTAACCTGAGCTTCACCTGAAAAAGGATTATAGTATCCGGTAAAGCCAATCCAATCGCCCAAAAAATTCCAGCTGCATTTTTTAATGGATGGGTATGCATAGGTGAACCTTGAATTTTGAATTGCCAAAGTTGTATAGGCATCAATTGCAAGTTGTTTTTGTTCCTCCCAGGAAACCATTGGTAATGAATCACCCGGAATTTTTTTGCGTGCTTCATTTAATCGCTGAATCAATTGCGCATTAAGCAATTTTAACTCCGGTATAGTATATGAAACGGCAGTTATTCCCATCGAATAACCAATATCACGACGGTCATAATTTAATCCCCAGCAAAGCTTGAAAAAGGCATATCCAAACACAAGCCATAGAAAAGCTGTAAACAAAAACTTTTTAAGCGTTGGCCATCTCCTGAACCTGCATCCTATATATATAATTTTTATTAATATGAAAGTAATATAGAAAATTGCTACTAGATATAGCAAATCTCCTATTGAAACAGGGCACCATATAGTAAGCAATCTCAAATATTTACCAAAAAATGGATAAAAACCTGAGGAATAATACTTTTCTACGGCTTCGGGAAACTGAGCAAAAATCAGGAGAAAAGTAATTAGCAATAATAAAATACCCGTCCAAAAGTGGGCTTTTTTCAAATCCATACCCAAATATCCCATTTATCCTGCATATATTACAAAACATTGTAAATCAATGTTATCAGATATTATTGGTGAATAATGGCAATTATCGTACCTTTGCCAACCCTTAAAAGACCGTTATGAGTCAGCGCCGGGAGTTTGAGATAGCATTTGTGGGTTTGAAGCCGGGTTTGCATCATTACGAATATAAGGTGGATGATAAGTTCTTTGTTTCATTTGGTAAGCAGGATTTCAGTAATTGTGATGCGCAGGTACGGCTAACGCTTGAAAAAAATACCGGGTTCATGCAATTGAAATTTGATGTAGATGGATCTGTGCAAGGTATTTGTGATAAATGTGGCAACCCTTTACCTGTTCAATTATGGGATGAATTCTCTCTATTGGTAAAGATGGTTGAAGATCCCGATACGATGAATGAACAAGAGGAAGATCCGGACGTATTCTATATTGGCAGAGGGGAAAGTCATCTGCACCTTAGCAACTGGATTTACGAATTTATCATCTTAAGCATTCCGTTTCAAAAAATATGTGCCGACTCCGAAAAGGGTGGTCCATTTTGCAATCGGGAAGTTCTTGAAAAACTGAAACAAATGGAACAGCGTCTAAACCAGGAAAAACCAACGCTCTGGAAAGGACTTGACCAATTTAAAAATTTAAGTGAATAATTATTGACTCTCAAAAACTGATGATATGCCGAATCCAAAACGCAGACACTCACAGCAAAGAAGTGCAAAAAGAAGAACACACTATGTAGCTCAGGAAGTTACTTTGAGTAAAGACAGTGCAACGGGTGAAACCCATGTTCGTCATCGCGCACACGTAAGTGAAGGAAAATTGTACTACAAAGGAAATCTGGTTGCCGAAAAAGCACCCTTGAAAGCCTAATGGGTAGTTCAGTTTATTTACTTACACATTTATGATGAATATTGGTATAGACATGATGGGGGGAGATTATGCCCCTCTTGAAGCAGTAAAGGGATTGGTAAGATTTTTATCTACCCAACATTCCAATGTACTCATTCATTGTATTGGTAATGAAGTTGAATTACAACCCCTCTTTCAGGAACATGGTATTGATACCAGCAAAATAAAACTGGTACACGCTGCTGATACCATTGGATATCACGAGCATCCAACAAAGGCCCTCAAAGAAAAAACACAATCCTCCATTGCCATAGGATTTCATTTGTTGGCTTCAGGAAAAATAGATGCTTTTATTAGTGCTGGTAACACAGGTGCTATGTTGGTTGGTGCCATGTTTAGCATTAAACCTATTGAAGGTGTTTTACGCCCAACCATTTCTTCCATCATCCCCAAATTAAACGGCGAAACGGGTTTGTTACTTGATGTTGGATTGAATGCAGATTGTAAGCCCGAGCAGATGAATCAGTTTGCAATTCTTGGAAAAATATATGCCCAGCAAATTCTACAAATACCCCAACCAAAAGTTGCTTTAATGAATGTGGGTGAAGAAGAAGGGAAGGGTAATATATTAGCACAGGCTACCTATCCCCTGCTAAAAGAAAATACACATATTCATTTTGTAGGAAATATAGAGGGGAGAGATATATTCAACGATAAAGCAGATGTAGTAGTTTGTGATGGCTTCACCGGTAATATTCTGCTAAAAATGGCCGAATCAGTTTACGACTTAACACAACAAAGAGGAATTCAAGACGAATATTTTAATCGTTTTCATTACGAAAACTATGGAGGTACTCCCGTATTAGGGGTTGCGAAACCTGTAATTATTGGTCATGGTATCAGCGGCGCAAAAGCCTTTAGCAACATGATTGCACTCGCTTGCAAAATGGTTGAACGCGATATTTGCGGAAAAATCGCTGAAGAAATCCGTTTATAATCCTAGCAGCTTTTTATTTCCTTTCACAGCCGAAACCAGTACTTTTGTACAAACAAATGTTAGTTTATGTGGCTGAATAATATTCTGGAAACCATTGGTAATACCCCCTTAATTCAACTAAATAAAGTTGCAAAGGGCATACCAGCAACTGTTTTAGCCAAAGTAGACTATTTTAATCCGGGAAACTCCATCAAAGACAGAATGGCTTTAAAAATGGTGGAAGTGGCAGAACAGGAAGGAAAATTAAAGCCTGGTGGAACTATAATTGAGGGAACCAGTGGGAATACCGGAATGGGATTAGCACTTGCGGCCTGTGTAAAAGGGTATCATTGCATTTTTGTTACCACAGATAAACAATCGAAAGAGAAAGTAGATATTTTGAAAGCACTTGGAGCCGAGGTAATTGTTTGTCCAACCAATGTGCTACCAACCGATTCTCGCAGCTATTATAGTGTTGCTAAAAGATTATCTCAGGAAATTCCCAATTCGATGTACATGAATCAGTACGATAATCTTGCAAATCGCCAGGCACATTATGAAAGCACGGGACCGGAAATCTGGGCACAGACTGAAGGCAAAATTACACATCTCGTGTGTACTGCAGGTACTGGAGGAACAATTACAGGAACAGCTATGTATCTAAAAGAAAAAAATCCGAATATACAAATCTGGGCTGTGGATGTGTTTGGATCACTCCTAACCAAATATTTCCGCACCGGGGAGATTGATATGAATGAAGTACACCCTTATATTTCTGAAGGCTTTGGAGAAGATTTTGTTCCACAGAATTATGACATGCGCTTCATCGATCATTTTGAACAGGTTTCAGATAAAGACGGAGCGGTTATGGCTCGAAAAATTGCAAGGGAAGAAGGTTTATTTTGTGGATACAGTGCCGGAAGTTGTTTACAGGGTTTGATTCAATTAAAATCCAGACTGAAAAAGGATGATTTGGTAGTTTGCATTTTCCACGATCACGGAACCCGATATATAGGAAAAATATACAACGACCAATGGATGATGGAGCGTGGGTTTTTAGAAGTAAAAACATTCAAAGACATTGTAAATGGCAGGAAAGGAAAACACTTAGTTACCCTAGAATTGGATCATACGGTATCAGAAGCCGTAGAATTGATGAAGAAATATAATATTGAACATATCCCGGTAATGAATGCTGGAAAAATTATAGGGGCGGTAAGTGAAAACGGATTATTTCAAAAAGTATTCAGTAACCCTGAAATCAGAAATGAAAAGATTGAACAAGTAATAGAACCTGCTTATCCAATGGTACCATTTGAAACCCCAGTTGAAAAATTAGGACAACTCATTAATAAGGAAAATGGTGCAGTATTAGCCAAGGATGAAAAAGGGGATTACCATATTGTTACCAAATATGATGTGATACAGAGTTTAGCACAATAAAAATTAAAACTTTTCGGACAAATTCAAATGCTAACATTCGTTTGTTACCAATGATTTATCTTGCTGCTTCATTTATAATCAGAAATTATTCATTATGGGAAAATATCGTTCCGGAGTTTTATTTGGAAAAGAATTAGAAGCTTTATACAATGACGCCAAAGAAAATCAGTTTGCATTACCAGCAGTAAATACTACCGGAAGTAATACCATCAATGCTGTTTTGGAAACAGCTGCAAAAGTAAATTCTCCAGTAATTGTTCAA
>Ga0214923_10001030_pt1 | contig 40612 bp, 45 predicted proteins | sample LL1510_MetaG_FD_177993 | JGI IMG/M metagenome (GOLD analysis project Ga0214923, IMG submission 177993) | Freshwater microbial communities from Lake Lanier, Atlanta, Georgia, United States - LL-1510 | ecosystem: Environmental > Aquatic > Freshwater > Lake | place: USA: Georgia | collected... | reverse complement strand
CAGTAGCTCCGGTTGCTCCAACACCAGTAGCACCAGTGGGTCCAGCAACACCAGTAGCACCAGTGGGTCCAGCAACACCAGTAGCACCAGTGGGTCCAGCAACACCAGTAGCACCGGTTGCTCCAACACCAGTAGCACCGGTTACACCGACACCAGTAGCACCAGTGGGTCCAGCAACACCAGTAGCACCAGTGGGTCCAGCAACACCAGTCGCACCGGTTACACCGACACCAGTAGCACCAGTTGCACCGGTTATACCAGTAGGTCCAGTAGCACCAGTTCGACCAGTAGGTCCGGTCACACCAGTTGCACCAACTCCAGTCGCGCCTTGTAGCCCCGTAGCACCAGTTACACCTGGTGTGCCGGCACCCGTAGGTCCAGTAGTGCCCTGTGGCCCCGTAGCACCTGTTACTCCGGTTGGGCCTTGTGGTCCACCAGCGGGTCCAGTCGCGCCCTGTGGCCCCGTAGCACCAGTTACACCGGGCGTGCCGGCACCGGTAGGTCCAGTCGCGCCTGTAGGCCCTCTAGCACCTGTAGCACCAATACCAGTTGCACCAGGCGCACCAGGTTTCCGGGGGCGCCTCTTTCTTGCATTTTCTCCGAGTGTAATGAAATTCATTAATGGCATCATCTTAATTTAGTTCTATAAAAAAATAATTCCAATTAGACTGGCACTGTTATTGTTTATATATTGTTGCCGTGCCAGTTACTGTTATGTTTTTTAACACATTTGAATTAGTTATTGGAATATTAGAAAAAGACAGAGATATATAGCTGAAATCTGTTTGTGGAACACCCGTAAGAGTAGTATCTATAGTCTTAACTATTGTCATTACAAAGGGATTAATACCGCTAGATCGTAATTCTACAGTATTGCTACTAGTATCTACTGGAGGAATTTGAGAAGCTTTAAAAGCAAGCGCACAAATTAAATTGGTTTGCATGGTGAGTGGTAATACCTCATTTTGGGCAGGAGTAAATAAACATGAACCAAATATATTTATACAAATAGTATAAATTCCCCTAGTATTTAATATAAAATTTGGAGAAGTAGTATTTGTGCCGAATACTACCGAAAAAGAATTAGAATTTATTATTGCACTTAAAGGTAATACTTGTATTAAGGATGCTGGCCCTGCCGGCCCTACCGGCCCTACTGGCCCTGCCGGCCCTACTGGCCCTGCCGGCCCTGCCGGCCCTGCTACCCCTTTCGCGCCTTTTTTGGCATGTGCTCTTACAAGTGGATTCAATATTGGCATCATTATAATATATGAAACTTTAAAATAATTATATGAGCGCCCCTTCATACATGGACAATAACTTCTGAAGAAGAACTGCCATTATATCCGGTTTCCTCTTCATGAACCAAATGGACGACTTCGAGGGCGGCAGCCCGTTCAAACCGCACTGCTCGTCCAATGACCTGGCGTTCCAGCTCCATGTTCATACGATGGTAGAGCACCACATGCGTCGCCGCCTCCAGATTAATGCCCGCACCCACGTGCCGCGCGTTCATACACAGCACCCGCACAATGCCCGTCTGAAACTGCTTGCGCAGCACCTCCACGCGCGCACCCGAACCCTGGAGCATCTCACAGCGAATTCCGCGCGACGCCAACACTTCTCGCAGACCACGAAATGAGGCCTCGTGTGCCGAGAAGACAAGAAATCGCTGATCCTCCGTGGACTCTGCTAGTAGCTTCAGGAGCGCCGCGCCCTTCATGGGCAGTGTGTCCACTATTTCTGTTGTCTCTACACTTTCTCCGATGACTAGCAGTTCCTTGGGTGAGTGAATGGCCACGCGACACAGCGGGCACGCCGGCTTTGCCGAGATACACTCACACAGACATGCTAGACAAAAGGATTGGCGGCAACAGGGAGTGAGCGTCACCGTACGCGGCGAATCAAAGCAGATCGGACAACGTACTGTGGCTGCCTCGGCGATTCGGGTGGTCAGCGACGCGAGCTGCTCCTGGAGCCGTGCCACTTTAGCCTCGGCTTTCTCAATCGCCGTCACCTTGGCCGCCGCCGTTGAATATTCAATATCCCGCTTGAACGCCAGAATTTTCTCGGCCTGGACAAGCTCCACGCGCAGACCCGCCGTCACACGTTCGGCCAGCGTCTCTTTGGACGACGCCTTGAGACCCAGTGCCTCCAGTGCACCCGCGGTGTCACCGGCGTGCAACGCCTCCATGGCCGTCGCTGGAATGAAATCACGGAGCACGCCCAGATTCGCCGGCGCCTTACAGATCACCGACGAATGCCGAATGGTCGGCATGGTCAGACTTGTATCTATCCAGGCATCTGTGTTACGCAGCACGAGTGCCGTAAATCGCGGCTCACGCGTCTGATATGCCATCGTCTGGGACACGATGTTAGTTCTACTGAGGATACCAGGAATGCCGCCGTCACCGACTATCTTACGCAGCCCATCCGGCAGATCCTGGATAGTGTAAGAATAAATACCATAGGGAAAGAGCATGTTGACCCACGAGCCGGTAATAAACCAGATAAAGCGAGCGGCGACTTCATAGGGACGCAGCGTCATGGTGATAGAGTCGGCCTCGTCAATGAAGAGGCGCGACCATACTATGCGGTCAAAATTATTGCCGTAATACTGGAGTGCGCCCATAAATTTCTTGAGCATGGTACAGCTCACAACGACGATGTCTGCGCTAAAGACATCGTGATAGAAGCCATCGCGGTCATAGTCGCAGTCCTTGGTCCGTTTTACAATATAGGGACGCAGCGTTGTCTGCTCCTTTATATAGGCCTCCCACTGCTGGACAACGTTGTGGGGAGTGATGAGCAGGGCGGCGCGAGCATGGTACGGCTGCGACCGGCATAAGAGTCCCTTGATGGCTTCTGCGCTATCAAGGTCCGGCAGGTCTTCTACAGGCGGCATCGCATGCATCTCAACTATGCGGGTATACTGCATACGCCCACCGTCGGTAATCGTCATATTGGACGGATTAACTGTGGGCTCGGACACGAGGGAAAGTGCGACAAGGCTCTTGCCGGCACCCACGCGGTCGGCAATCACACCGTAATGGGTCATAAGCTGGGGCTCCGTGAGAGGTCCCAGTGTAGCCTTGGCCTCTAGAGCACGAGCGGCAGCGAGCAGCGAGAGCTGGTGGGGACGGAGTGGCACGGTGACGGTTGTCGGCTGGGGCGCACGCGGTGAATCCGCGGTCAGATGATAGCCGATGGCGGTTTCCAGGTATTCGCGGATTTCATCGCGATAAGTCATTTAATTTGTTTTGCCGATGCCCCGTTTAGACGGAGGCCGCCATACTATTTTCGCACTGAATGTATTCTACAGTAGCCATTGCCAGCCGGGCGTTTGTATATGTCGCCGGCAAATGAGTCTTCAGTGTTTCCACGGGCACTCCATCCCCCCTGCCCTGCGCATATACCTGAACTAAACTGGCTTTGTGGGGCCTGGGGTGTCGTGATTATGACGTCGGGGCTAGGATTCTCATTGTATGATTTCAGCGTGTAATTTGTTCCAAATACTGCGTCCTTTCCACGAGTTCTAATCGTAAAATTTTGTGCACCCGGTACGCGCTCAATAAATGGAATATCTCCGCCTGCTACGGATGTAGCTTTGCATATCGCCCCTTTTCCTCCTTGGACCCGAATCTTTATCGTTGCATCGGCTGATTCTATAGTAACATTGCCACCATCTGTTCCATTATGTTTCGTTTCCGGAATTGCATTTGGATAAAATGTTTCCCCTGGGGAAATTATTTTTGAATTAACATCATACTGTACTGTTTGGTAATTTAATGAAGTTAGCAATTCTTGCAAATCAATGCCATTAGTTCCGGGGGCGGCAACAGCTACAGTTATGTACGCGGAACCAGGTGCTTCAAATGTTCCATCTAAATATGCCCCTCCTCCACCAGCACCACCTTCAATTACAACCTTGTATTTGTTGTCGTATTCAGCAAGTCTGTCTGGGACCAACAATGCCGTTCTACCTGCGGCACCGCCGCCAGCTCCCATGGCTTGCACTGACACAGTATAAGTAGCTGTATCATTACTTCCAGTTCCTACATATCCTGAAAAACTTCCAGTAAATAATCTAACAGCCGTTAAAAAATTTGGCCCCATGGTCGTTGTTGTCGTAGGAGCCAGCGTTGTCGTTGTCGTTGTCGTAGGAGCCAGCGTTGTCGTTGTTGTTGTTGTCGTAGGAGCCAGCGTTGTTGTCGTCGTAGGAGCCAACGTTGTCGTTGTCGTTGTTGTCGTCGTAGGAGCCAACGTTGTCGTTGTCGTTGGAGCCAACGTTGTCGTTGTCGTTGTTGTTGTCGTAGGAGCCAACGTTGTCGTTGTCGTAGGAGCCAGCGTTGTCGTTGTCGTAGGAGCCAGTGTTGTAGAAGCCAATGTTGTAGAAGCCAATGTTGTAGAAGCCAATGTTGTCGTAGCCGCCATCGTAGTCGGCTTGGTAGTAGGAGCCAATGTTGTAGAAGCCTTCGTAGTCGGCTTGGTAGTAGGAGCCACTGTTGTAGAAGCCTTCGTTGTCGTTGCCTTGGTAGTGGTCGTCTTCTTCTTCTTCTTCTTGTGCTCTTCTAGGGATATTTGTCTGCACATTGGCCCGTGTCCCCCAGTACGTTTACACGCAGCACAGCAATGGGTCCCCCCATTGTTGGCCGGATTAGGATGCCGTAAAAACGGACAGCCTGGTCTCGCACACGCCATATACATTATACGGTGATTATCCAGTAGTTAAAGCATAATTCACCTACTACTATAGATGTCCACACAGCCCTTTGTGTCAGTTCTTACACCGACCTATAATCGCCGGAAATTCATTCCGGCGGCAATTACCATGTTCAAGGCACAGACCTATCCACAGGCTCGCATGGAGTGGTTGATCCTGGATGATGGCACGGATCGTGTCAAGGACTTGTTTGACGCCGCAGCCCTCCCCAATGTCCGGTATATCGGAATGCCCGAGGGAACAAAGATGCCCATAGGCGGCAAGCGGAATCGTCTAAATGAGGAGGCGAAGGGAGACATCATCGTCTGCTGGGACGATGATGACTACTATCCACCGGAGCGGGTGCGCAAGGCAGTGACAAAGCTGTGCTCTGTGCCCAAGCATAGTACCCCATTCATTGGTGCATCGCAGATTCTCCTGTATTTCACGGATCGCGACGAGATCTGGACCATCGGTCCCTATGCCAAGTATCACTGTACGAATGGCACGATGGCATATTGGCGGTCCTATTTCGGCGAGCACCGCTACGACGATCTCGCTGAAAAGGCGGAGGAGAAGAAGTTCATGTGCGATTTCTCTACACCCGTTCTCCAGATGAAACCCGAGGACGTCATGCTAGTCATCTGTCATGCCCACAACACCTTTGATAAGCGGACACTGTTTGGTCGCAACAATCCCTTTTTCAAGAAGAGCGCATTCAAGCTCAGCCAGATCGTTAAGGATAAGAGTGTGCGCGACTTTTATCTGGCGCTCAAGGCCGATTACGCGCAGCCTGCCTCATAAGTTTGCAGCGCCGTTTCCAGTTTAGCGAGGTCGGCAGTATAATTCGGCTGTGTTGTCAATGCCCTCGCCTGCGCCATAAGGTCGGCCAGCTCTGGTGTGATACTATTACACCTGTCTGGTTTGAAGGTAGCGTCGAACAAGGCCGCCTTTTGTGCTGACGTGGCCTCACCAAAGAGCGAGAAAAATTCAACAATCGGAATGAGAGAATATCCAAAGATCCGTGGTACGCTACCCAGCAACATGACGACAAAGAGTGGGATACTCAGCACTGCCATATACACACCAATTAGGGCTCGCATAGGAAATGACCGGTAGGCAAACATGTTCATAAAGTACGACATGGGTAAGACGACAGCCGTAACGAGCAGCAACGCAAGACTAGCATAGATGGTGGACAGTGCCATGGCGATACCGGCGTCCTCCAGCTTACGGAAAATATCGGCCTGCGTGATTGTGTCCATATCCCTACTCTTGGCCCTCTGTTTCTCAGTAAAAAATCACGCACCGCAGTAGATGTGGATCATCGCGATCCCAAGTTATAAGCGGGCCGCCACGCTGCGTGACAAGACGCTCACCACACTCGCCAAGTACAAGATACCACCGGAAAAGATTCACGTATTCGTGGCCAACAAGGCCGAATACGATGACTATAAGGCCACGCTAGATCCCGCCACCTACGGACGTCTGCGAGTTGGTGAGAAGGGTATGAAAGAGGCGCGAAATTACATTACGCGGAATTTTCCCATCGGCACCCATATTTTTAATATGGACGACGATATCACGGGTTTCTTAGAGTATACGGCAAGGGGCAAGCGCCACGAGCGACAACTGCCGGACCTCGCGGCCGCCATTGATCGCGGCTTCGCTGCTCTTAAGACCACCGGTCTCCGCATGTTCGGGTTCTATCCCGTCGCGAACGGCTATTTCATGAAACCCGGTTATACCACGGATCTGCGGTACATTATTGGTTCGGCCTGGGGTATCATTAATCCGGGGCCCAAGCTGCACATCACCATAGACGACAAGGAGGACTATCTGCGCTCTGTGATCATGTATCTCCTTGACGGCGGAGTCGTGCGCTTCAATGATATTGCACCCGAGACCAAGTACTACAAAGAGCCCGGCGGCATGCAGGAGGAGCGGTCCATGAGCCGCATTTCGGAGTCGGCAAAGGCCATGGTGGCGGCCTTTCCGGACCTCGTGAGCATTAATCTGAAAAAGAAATCCGGTATTCCTGAGGTGCGTCTGCGGGATCGCCGAGTTGTCCGTGATACACGGAAAAAGAAGGGCCTTGCCGGCTATCGGTTACCCACGGTCCGCGACACGCGTAAAAAGGTGAAGGGTTAACGGGAACCTCTAACGACCGTAATGAACGTCCTAGACCAGTGCCTTGCAGCGTGCCCTGATTACATCTATCTGGCCATAGGCTGTGCCCAGAAGTGGCATAAGCCCGAGAAACGTCAGCCCCAGCAGTATCCGCCTCAGATTGCCGCACTCCCTGGCAGCAAACTCTGTATTCTCATTGATCCCGAGCTGGAGGCCCCACCGCACTCCGTCCAGCTGCTGCAGCCGAACGCGACCGACCAAACGGTCTACGTCATTAATCCGACGCTGACCTTCGTCGTTATCCGCCGCAACTTTGAGTGGCCGGAGACGACCCTGATGAAGCGTCTGATGCAGTCGCGCCTGATTGTCCAGGACTACAGCGGCGAGATTATTGATCGGTATTATCCCAGAGACCGCGCCCTCCTTGGCCGTGTTCTCTTTGATTTCACGTATAACGACGGGGGCTGCTTCATTGACTTTGACAAGATTCGCATTCTCCAGCGCGCCGACGGCAGTTTTATACAGCCCCACTATGAGCCCATAGCGGCCACTATCGGCGCCATGACCCCAGAGCAGGCCAAGGCCGTCGTCAAAATGCGCGTGGATACGATGAGCTATGTCCAGCGGCTCTACAGAATACAGTCCGGCACCGAGCCCTATCGCGACTGGTGTACGACCGATGTCGTCGCCAAGCGCGCGGCTCCCGTCTTCTTCGCCTATGATATCGCTCCCGCAACGGACAACACAGCGCTTGAGCGCCTCATGCTAGCCGTGTTTGCCGATTTCAGCCACGCTGCGGGCGACATGCTGGTAGAGTCGGAGGCGCTGGACACCATCCGTAATGCCGACAAGGGATATGAGACAGCTCTGCGTATTCTGCGCGACATTCTTGCTCCATAGTAGAATGGGTGCCGAACTCACGTTTGTAAAGAGCATGTATTGGGTTCTGCTCACCCTGGGACATCTCTATATCACGTATCTCATGTTCACTAACGACCGTCCGATTGCCGGCGTAATTTGGGTCGTCGTCGGATTTTTGTTAATCGTCGTATTCTATCCCTTCTTTTTCCCACCGGGCACGGGTGGGCAGTGGCCGCCCTATTTTACGGCGTGTCCCGACTATCTCACACAGGTCCGTCCGGGTGTCTGTATGGACTTTGTGGGCCTCGGCTCTCCGCTATTGAAGCGCGCAAATCCCAAGGATCCCCAGACAGATCCCAACTATATCTTCGATACCACGGGTCTAGGCACGAGTGACAAGATTGCAAAGGCCCAGCAGTATGGGCTGACGTGGGACGGGCTGACCTAAAAAGACATCTATAGTAGATGCCCACAGGAAAAAGCATAAAGAATGGGGCCCTCAAATTAACGAAAGCCGTTGGCCCGCCTCTTGCAGCAATTACACAAGGACAGGATCCACTTAAGAGTCTTCAGGAAGAAGTCGCTCGTTTAAGACAAGAGCTTGAAGCGCTACGTAAAGAAAAAGAAGTCACTATGGTACAAAAACTCGGTCAGGGGGCACGAGATACACTTATTAAAATAGTTATTTGCTGGCTATTTTTTATGCTATTTGAACAAAGCACAAAAAATCTCGGTCCAGAGATGAAACAACAAATACAGGGGTACAAAGAAATTCTGAGTGGCTTGTTTGAAGCACTGTTTACACCCACATTCCAACATGGTGGCTACGCAACTGAAACAGTAGAAATTGAGGGTAAAATAATAGTCGTGCCCTTTGCGACAGAGGCACATCGCGATCTGTTCCACAGATTGATGAACCAACTAATGAACCAACGGGGCGGAACACGCAGATACAGACGCTATCGTAGGCGCACTAGGCACGTCTAGTGCGCCGGAGGCGGCGTCTGCGAGACCGACCTCCTCCCTGGACGGTCTTGAACCCCTGGAGAGTTACCTTGTATCCCTCTTTATCACCGACAATAGTGCCAGTAGATTTGTTAATCATGACTGTATAGAGTTCATATCCATGAGCGCCCTTCCGGATATTTTTTCTCTCTTCCGTAACTTGGCCGGTTTCATCGTATCCGTAGGTGACTACGGATCCCGCAGTATGTCCCTTGGCCAAGAAGATATCCGATGCCTCCACTGCGACCTTGCCACTGGGAAATAAACTCTTTAAAAATGCCATCTACTTTAGCAACAGAAAGTTCATGCAATCAAAAAGTTTATAGAATGCCTCGGTGAGCTTTGTGCCTATACTATTCGGGTTATAGAACAATTTATCTCACCCCTTGTAGTGATGTACTCTGTAAAACAAATAAGAGACATATACATATATTTAAAGCAAAATTATCCCGAATCACTTCCACCACTAAGTGACGTCAAAACCTACGAAGACCTCATGGACCTTAAGTTGTCTCACTTCCAATGCGAACTGCTTAACTATAACAAAAATCTGGATATCACAAATGTGACCCATGTAGAAATCGCATCGGAATGGATTCCTGTTGATATCTACACGAAGTCAATAGCCAACCTGGTCAGTTATACCAAAAAAATCCTCCTATTTAAATACACCAACATACTTCCCTCCCTAGATCCGCACGAAATAACGAAGGTCAAAACACACAATAGCATAATGGACCCAACCTATTACAAATACGATGAAGCCTATCCAAATAAAGCTGTAAAACCGAATATAGAAAACCACTTCATAATTACATCCTTCAGCATCGATAATAACGCAGACCAATTAGCAGCGGCTATCCGGCGACTGTACGAGATAAGAGACCGCTATAAAACCCTACATTTCCATTTGGAGGGCAACGGTGGCGGCGACCTAATACCAGTCCACCTAATTATGCTTTGTCTCTGTGGTCGCCAAAGCTGGATGACAAATTACGAAGTTGTAGAAATGTCACATGGGATTAAAAAAACTCGTAAATGGGACCCTTGGACATTAAGCAAAAAAGGCAGCAAACTAAATATATTGTTTGAAAGCCTTCCAACATACACCACGCAATACAAAGGTAAAATAGTCATTCATATGGATAAGTACTGCGGATCATCGTGCTGGTATTTCATAACCTATTTAATCTACGCTTTTGCCAGAAAAATAGAGCGGTTCGCAACCTACGTCGGTGGAAAACCGATAAAGCTAGGGCGTGCAATGGGCCCTCAAATAGAACTTCACGGATATTGTTTAACATCAGCAGGCGATGCTAACGCCGTGAAAAAGGCCTTTGAACTCGGTGATGAAAAAATAATGTGTTATTTTCCAACGCAAGCAAACGTACACCGTCCCGTAGAAACCAGAGACTGGAACCGGTTTTGGACTGAGTAAAAATTTTTATTTGTTTTGTAAAACACAGGCCCTAGTCCTTGGTCAAGAAGTCATTCGCGTTGTTGACGAGCTTCAGTCTGCTAAAGGCTAAACCAACATCGCACTAGTCTCACCAATGCAACCACTTTCCCCGCTCATTCACAGTGGCCATTACGCCACTCTGATAGAATGGATTCGCAAACCTGTGCCGCGCACGCCCTGTGTCGCCTTTCTCTATGGCCCACCGGGCATCGGCAAGACCACGTTGGCGCATCGCGTTGTCAACGATGCCGGGCTCCGTGCCGTAGAATGTAATGCCTCCCAGTTCCGGCACAAGGCCGCCATGTCTGAACTCATTGAGCCGCTCCTGAATTCGGCCAATGTCGGTGACTTTTTCCGGGCCGAAGGCCACCGTTCCATGGGCGTGATTCTGGACGAGATTGACGGAATGTCCGCCGGTGACCGCGGCGGTCTAACCGAGCTCGTCCGTATTCTCAAGGACTATCGCGGTCCCAACGCGATTATCTGTATTTCAAACGAATGGCAGGAGAAACGTTATCAGCCGCTCCTTCGTATCAGCCTCGGGCTCCACGTGACACCGCCGGATCTGGCGACCTGTGCGACCTGGATCGGTACAGATGCAGCCATCATGGAAACGCACTGGAACCGTCATCGCGGCGATCTCCGAAAACTTCTTCAGTGGCAGTCTGGAGTGGCCGATGCGAATGAGATCGTGCGCTCTCTCACCGTCCAGGAACTCGTAGTCAAACTGCTCGAAGGGCCCATGGATGTCCAGGACGAACTCACCCTAGACAACAATGACCTGAATCTGGCGGGACTACATCTTCACGAGACACTGCCGTCGTGGATTCATGACCGGGTGGGCACAGGACCGGATGCCTGGAGTCTCTACTATCAATGTCTGACCCAGATCGCGACCAGTGACCGCCACGACTATTATACGTTTTTTCACCAGCACTGGAGTCTCTTTCCGCTGTCGTTTCAAAGCAAACTCCAGGCGGTGAATCATCTGCTTCATGCGGCGCCGCGATCACCGCGTAAGCGCGCCCCTGCCTGGAAGTTCCAGTATACGGCGGTCCTCGCTCGTCAGTCATGGCTCTTCAATCAGTTCAAGTACTTGTGCGAGCTCCGGAGTGTGCTAGAAGCCTCGCCGGCGCGTGATGGAGGCCTAGAGATTGCACTCTGGGTCGCATCACTATTGTCAATTACGGGCGGAGACACGCTGGATCTGCTAGCCGCACCGAAGTATCCCAAAGACCGTCTTAAGAGATGGTTGGGCACGCTCATTGTTCCTGCCGTGCCACCGTGTCCTATAGGGAGCTGTTAATAGGCGCGCCCTTCAGAGAACCACGTCCGCTACAGTTGTCAAACCCGGGGCCTGCCTTATATGCCCCATTATTTCCCTTCGTAATATCGTTGAAACATGTGCTGGGAACTCTATATAGAGCAGCGACGTTACACTGTTTAGGGCGGCAGCGCGCGACAAACGCAGACATAGCGGGGGCCACAATACTTGTTCCACCATAGAGGTCCCCCATCTGGCCATTTACGCGAATAAGCGTACCTGTAGTAGGGTCGGCATTCATGGCAATATCAGGTACAGCACGACGCTTCCCTTTCACAGACTTCTGATAACTCGGCTTTGTAAAGAATCGGCTAGTTCCCCCACCTGTAGCCGATGTTTTGGGATCTACATTCCATACTGTCTCTACTGTCATAGAATCCCATACCCGATTTGGACAGATTAGAGACGTTCCGCCGCAGGCAATGACATTGGGCGAAGACGCTGGGAAATCCGCGTTTAGTCCTGGTGCACCGTTACTACTTCCATTATCACCGGCTGCACAGCAGATGGTAATACCAGCTGCAACTGCTTTAGCGAATAGAGTATCCATTTTTTTACACCAGGTGACGCCCCAATATTGCTCTGAAATGCCCCATGAGCAGGAGATTACGTCGGACTTAATAAACTGCCCATTGACAGTAACTCCGTCAATACCAGCAACAAACGCATTGTAAAAATTCTGAAATGAGTTGGGCACAAGATACATTACGATTGTAAGATTGCTACTGGGATAGCATGCTCCGATTGTAGTAACATCCATAGTATTTTCACTAGTTGCAGAGAGCGCCTTCTCACGCTCGCTAGCGGTGGCATTGGCAGTACCCTCCGGATTATTCTTAGCGCCGTCCATTTCCACAATAATGACCTTTGGTAAGGAAGTCATTCCGCAAACAGTGGACCAATACGTATGTACATCACCGTTTGTAAGCACTTTAGTTACAGGATCATAGTTACCGTAGAGTCCACCGCCAAGAGCGGTTACACCGATAGTTACTGGCGTGTTTGGTATCGGCGGATAGTTGTAGATTGTCGTAAAATCAGATGCCTTGAACCCAGAGAAGGCACTCCGAGGAAGGACATATGAATAGTTCTTGAGAACTGGCTTTGGTGCCGGCACCCGCGGCTGCACCCGCGGCTGCTGCACATGCTGCGTCCATCGCTGCATGGGATTTAACGGAAACATCTTTACATAGGATCAATAAAAAACTGCGGTAGCAAAAAGTTGACTCCGTACACGTCCATGCTAGGCCTGTACGGAGTACCATGACAACTCTTGAACCATCTACAGAAAATCCACACGCGTGGTTTGCCTACAAGGAGGCCCGCTACCGTCTAGCACTGGAGGCGATGGACATAGCGAAACAGGGTCTGGAGGCGGCGTTGGCAGAGGCGATAGAGGCCGGCAAGACCGATGCGTGGAAGTACGTGAATCGCGAGGTCAAGGAGAATCCTACCATCCAGGCGGCACGGAAGCGCATCGTGGACGCTGACATCGCCCGCGAGAAGTTCATCGCCAAAAATCGGTATATTGAGGAGGCCTTGGCCGAGTATAAGGACAATCCTGCCAAGCGGCTTGCGGAGCTTGATGCAGAGAACGCAGAGCGGGACTCTGGCTGTGTGCTACTACAACGGAACCCCAACTGGTTGGATCCTGTAGCGGAGCCTGAGCCAGAACCAAAAGAGCCGTGGCTGGACATTGGCGAGTATTTGGACGCGCGCTTTGCGCAACTGGAGGCGCGGCTGTACAAGAAGCGTAATTAACGGGTCCTCGGATCCAAGAAGTCCCCAAATCCAAAGAACTCCAACAACTCTTTTTCACTTGTGATGCCCGTCACAGACATCTCGTTACTAACACGAGTGAGTCCCCTCTGACTCAGAGAATAGCCTCTCTTAAGTGCCTCTTGACGCATGGCCACATTGAACTCGGCCGGCCCCGTAAAGTGGGCGAGGGCGAAGGGCAGCTCTTCGGGCGGTGTCAGAAGAATATCCACGCGCCTGGCGCGACCTCCCTGTACCAGGGAGGCAATCGCCAGACACATGTGCTCGCCCAGTGAGAGAACGGCTTTGACATAGGTCTTTTTTACAAGGTATTCGACGAGTGCGCGAAGCGCTGCTGCGCCCTGCTCAGGACTAGCATGGGTCACCAACATGTCAATGTCTCCGCTACTCGCGGCACCCCGTCTGTAGGATCCCGTGATGACGCCCGTCAGTCCGAATTTGGCCGCCGAGCGCATCAAGTTGCCGGCATGCTTGTCCATTTCAGAGCGCGGAATGCGCTCCAAGAGGTCCTCATAATGCTGGAGTCCCGCCGTCTGGGCGGGAGTGAGCTCGGCTTCGCCAGCCGCGACCGCAGCTCTCAGGTCCGCGATGCTAGTATACCCAGCGGCCACTAACTTCTTTGCAGTGGCCGGCCCAACCCCATAAATTTTCCCGAAAATCTGCTCTGGGGTCTCTTGAGCTGCCGCTGCGACCTCGGCCTCGGAGAGACCGAGCGAACCGGTAGCAATGATAGTGGCGATTTTTTCCTGAATCTTGGCCCCACCGATGCCGGCGGCATCCTCGGCCGTTAGCACTTGCGGCAGCTTCTTTAGTTTATTGATGGCCGCCGTATACGACCGGACCTTGAATGCGCCACCCTGCTCGGCAGCGCTCAGTTTGCTCACGGTTGCCAGCTCAGATATGATCTTGTCCTTGAAGTCTGTCATAGTTGGCCTCTGGCCGGCTCGGCAGACTCAACTTTTGGTAAACCAAAAAGTGTTTGTTTAGTGTTTGTTTTATATTTTTTGGTTGGACTAGTAGTGGCCGTAAAGCAGCTTGTAGAGGCCAGACGGGGGATGCCAGCCTTTACCGTGGTAGTTGTTGTAGGGAAAGAGCACCTTCGCAACCTCTCGGCGCGACTTGGTCAAGAAGACATCCACAGAGCAGTTCATGCGGTCAGCCAGAAGGGCGAGGGCCCTGGCATGTGGGATGCGCTTGTCATCCGTCATTCGGAGTGCTAGTACCATGAGGCGGGGAAGTGGTGAGGGCCAGATATGGTGGTTGTAGGGCGGGCGGGGCACAGCCGTGCCGGCAGGCGGGCTGTCTTGCTCTGGCACCGCCTCTGGCTCTGGCTCTGGCACCGCCTCTGGCTCTGGCTCTGGCACCTCAACATCAACCGGCTCTGCCAGCGCAATGGGAGCTGCCCGCGCATTCAATTTTGTGAGCAGGAGCAAGCGGTGCTTTAGTTCTTCCTGTATCTCTTCTGGCGTCATAAGGCCGCGGAATATCGCTAGCTCTGCGGTAGTGTACTGCAGCAGGCCGACAAAGTCGTTTTCCTCTGGCTCTGTTCTGGGACGCCCCTGCAACGCCTGAAGTTGGGGATACAGACGGCGTATTTCGGCACCAGCCTCATCAACGGTCATGAGGTTGGGCAGTAACCACGCGCAGGCTTTGACTGTCGTGATCATCTCGGCGGCGTTCAGGTCCTCGTCCATCATGGCCCTCAACTGGTCGATGAGGGCGGACTCCGATGCTGTTACGGGAACAGCTCTGTCCCTCAACCCCTGAAGTTGAACACGCAGGCGGCGTATTGCGGCCCCAAGCTCGTCCACGGTCATGAGGTCAACCTGTAGGCACACGGCCTCACGAATTACCGCCACCATCTCGGCGCCAGTCATGTCGGTGTCCATCCTGGTAAGCAGCTGGGTAATGGCGTCCATTTTTGTACTCGTCTTCAAGCACTTGACCACTGCTAGTCAGAGCAGGGGAGCATCAACTTTTTACCAAAAAGGTTCCACCCCCTTTTTGTCTTTTTGTCTTTTCTGTTTTTTCTGTTTTCTGTTTAATCTTGCTCCTCATACTCGACCTGCGAGGAAGCCAGTGCTGGAGCCTCGTTCTCGGTATAGCCAGGAATGGTGTTCAGGGGCGGCGGCGGCCTCGCATCGCCAGGGCGTGGCAACAGCGTCGGAGTCGCATCGCCCTCTGCGCAGCAGCCTCCCCCAGAGCACAGAGACGGAGTCGCATCGCCAGGGCGTGGCAACAGCGTCGGAGTCGCATCGCCCCCAGAGCACAGAGACGGAGTCGCATCGCCAGGGCGTGGCAACAGCGTCGGAGTCGCATCGCCCTCTGCGCAGCAGCCTCCCCCAGAGCACAGAGACGGAGTTGCGCACTCCTGTGGTGGCAACAGCGTACAGCACTCCTCTGCGGACAGCGGTGGCCCTCCGCCCTCCGTATGCTTCGGCCCCAAGCCCCGTGCGAAGCAGAGGGAGGGTGTGGCCGATCCAGCTGCATCAGGGTCCGACAGGTCTCGCGCATCATACTCCAGGGCTGCCGCTGCGAACTCTGGATCAAGGTTGCGCGCAGGGAGCGCCATGATGGTCCGCAGATAGGAGCCCGGCTGCATAACAGAATGCATGGCCACGCGCGCATCGAACTCCGCCAATGCCTGCCTGTTCTCATCGGCCTGCCTGTCCATACACTTGCCGTTCCACACGCACGCGCAGCCAGGAGAGCAGCCGGCGGCGCCCCTCCCCAGAACCGGCTCAAACTCCACCGTGACAGACAAGTCCACGCGCTCCTGACGCAGGTGCGCCGGCTTTTTGGGAGCTTGCGGCTGCTTGTCCGGCGGAAAGGGCTTGCCGTTCATGGTCAGGAGGGTCACCGGTCCGGTCTCCTCCGTCCAGGGCAGGCCATGATTCTGCGCCCACTGACGCCAGGACATTTTCGCGTGGCGGCGCGCATAGTAGCCGCCGCCGGCGTCCTTGTGGCAGCCCGTAAGACGGACGCAGGGCGGCTTGTCGCCCTTTGCGGGAAACATTCTGCGGCCTGTGCCGCCCTCGCCTGGGTGGACCCAGCGGCAGGAGCCGGGCGTGTCCCCGATCATGTAGTTACAGGAGATGCCGCGAGGACACGGCTGGGGAGAGCGCAGCTCGGGCACGTCCATGGCGGGGTCAGCGAACCAGCGAAGAGTGTTGGACATTTTGGTTACTGTCTTAGTAAACCTCTACGTCACCTACTTGGAGACCTGTCATATCAAGTTTTTGCGCTGTCATTATTGATCCTACTTCCATACGCAGAAGGCATAAAAATTGACATGGTAGCAACCTAGCAAGGTCAAGTGGACCCTAAGACAGGATGCCCAAACGCTCAAAACTCGCTCTAGTTATTGTGAATCCCGTGGACGCCATGATTCTCCAGATTAACGCCCTCCGCAAAAAAATACGCCCGGCCGTCGTGCTAGTGATAGGAGGACATCCCGCCCTGGTACGGGACCCAACAGACTGGGTTATCCACGACCTTCCCATACACCGGTTACAGAACGAAGACATCACGGACATGGTGTTCTGTGGAGTTGGCGTGAAGGACATGGCGTTAGAGGCCAACTCCACATTTCAGACCAGCATCATCCTCAGTGCTAGTGACTGCGTAGCAGAGATGCCCGACATCACGCTATACAAAGATACCGAACACTTCTTGTTCCATTTCTACGTTGTGTTACCCTGGAAGTCATAGCATTGCTTCCTCCACGTGTGCCCATGTTAGTCCGTGTGGATACTGGCAGAGGACCGCCTTGACGCCCAGAGCGCGAGCCCCCGCAATATTCCCTGGGCCATCGTCAAAGAAGACCATGTCACTATACTCGATGCCCGTGCGTTCCTTGATGGTCGCGAAGTGCAGATCTTTATTGTCCGTTCCACCCGACGAGTGTGCTAGAAACACGCAGGCCATGTCAAAGAGTCCGAATGCGCGTAGCAGGGCCTCGCAGTCTGCGGTAGACGGATTACGCGAGGCGAAAGCGATCTTGGTTCCGGCCGCGGCGAACTCTGCTAGTATCTCGCGAACATCTGGGAAGAGTTTCACCTCGTGAAACCAGGAGTTGAAGACCCTGCCGTTAAACGTGTAAAAGGGGGAGATAAAGGTGCGGTCACAATCGCCCTGCCACGTCGTCCAGTCCAAGTCCAAGACAACGAGGGCGGGGGCCTTTTCCTTGGTAATTCGGTTCATGGTTACTGTCTTAGTAAGCCGTAGGAGGCGCAGGAGGAGCTGGCATACTAGCAACTTTTAATTGGTGGGTTCGCAAAACTTGATATACTACATGGATCAAGATGTGACTAGGATTAGTATCAAGACGTATTGACCCGACAAACATGGACACCCTTTCTCCAGAATTGCGTGCAAAGCTCAATGTTCTCTTTTCCCAAAGCGTGACAGGATACCATGTCGTCAACGCAGGACCGATCAAGGAGGCACTGTGGGAAAGAATCAATGCGGAGATTCTTGTGGCAGCGGGGTGCGAAGTTGAATCCACAAGCAGCGGCTCCCACAAGCCTGGCAGTGATATCACCTGCTCCATTGGCGGACTCTCCAACAAATCGGCGAAGTACGACGCCGCAAAGACCAAAATAGAAATTAGCTCCTATCGGCTCACAACTATCTGCTCCCCAACTGCTCACGGCACTGCCGAAGACATCATCGCGGCCATTGACGGTAAGAAGGATTTTCAGTACTACTCTGCAATCGTCTACTGTGAGAGAGAGGGGGCGATTGAGTACGACTGGTATCTGATTCCGGCAGATCATCCTGCGTTGAGCCCCGCCAAATACGACTGGAAGCACAAACTGGGGAAGAAGGGTGCTAAGAAGGACACTGTCGTCGGATGGGAGACAAACGTCGTGGAGGGATCGCGAATGGACATCACCTACAGCATGTCCTCTCAGCTATGGATCCACCTCACCGTCACAGACGACCTTCGCAAACACATCGTTGCGTCTTGCACCGCATGCAGCACCCCCAAACTATCGTACATACAATTGGGAAAACTCCATGCCTAAACTCTGGCCTACCCAACTCTATCTATTTTGGCACCAAAAAGAGCTGGCGTCGCTCTTTTTCCCCTATTTATTTTTGTGTCCTAAGACTTCTTTTGGTCTTTACGGACTCTACTCAGAGTCGCTCTCCGTAGCACGATGGGCGACTCTACTCAGAGTCGCTCTCCACCTGCGCGGCCGTCGTGTCAATGGTCTTGTCATCGCGCAGGCGGCCCTGGTACTCCCCAGCGGCCTCTGCGAGCTCGTCATACTCAAAGACATTGCCATTCTTGACCATGTAGACAGTGCCATCTAGGCAGACAAGCTCAGAGGTGACCTCCACGGGCTTTGCGACCGTAACCTTTGCCTTGGGGGCGGTCTTGGCCTTGGGCTCCTTGGGCTCCTTGGGCTCCTTGGGCTTCTTGGGCTTCTCAGCCTTCTCGGCCTTCTCGGCCTTCTTGGCGGGCTTCTCGGCCTCCTTGGCCTCCTTGGCTGCTACGGCGGCAGCCGCCTTCTCCTCCTTCTTGGGCTCCTTGGCGGGCTTGACCTGGGGCTCCTTGGGCTCCGCCTTGGCCTCCGCCTTGGCCTCCTCGGCGTCAGAAGTCTCTGCGGAGGCAGCCGCAGAGGCCGCTGCAGAGCCGGCGCCAAACACGGGCTTCTTGGTCTCTGCCCAGGCGGTGCCGAGCATGTGGCAGCCGTCCAGGGGCTCCTCGGTCACGCGGCCATTCCACGGCCCCTGCTTGCCGGACTCCTCATACTTGGCGCACCGCTTGGCGCACGTCTTGCAGAGATCGCCAACCGCAGCGGGCTTGCCGCACTGGCGCTCCCTGTAGATGGTGGGCTTGAAGCGCTTGTCCTCGCCGCCTGAGAGATCGCGCCCCACGCAGAGCGAGTGGTTGATCTCCGAAGCATCCAGGCGGTAGTCGGACGCCGTAGGGCAGCCCTCTGGCAGAGGCAGGGCAACCTTGGCCTTGGTTTTGGGCACCTTGGCAGCCTTCTCGGCCTTGGGCGCCTTGGCGGCCTTCGGAAGCGCCAGGAGAGCACGGATGGAGGCCAGCTCCTCAGGGGAAGCGGCGGTGAGCGCGGCAATCATGTCAGAAGCGGTGGACATCTTGAAAGCTAGGTGTGGATATACGTCTTGGTATAAACCTCCGGACTTACTGATAGTGGGGCGTCCCCACGTCAAGTTTTTCGGCCCTGGGGACCAGGAGCCTTAAACAAGGACGCGCCGCTTTGCGGACGTCCGAGTTTTTCGGGGGCCAAGAGGCCCTGGCCCGGAACGCAAAAAGAGACGGCGGGCCCCTTTTTGGTTTCAGAATGGTTAGCGAAGAGTGTCTAGCAGGGCGGGATGCCCATCCTTGATGAAGTAGACGGTCTTCCACGCATTGGCGCGGGGAACCGGATCGCCCGCACCCCAGCTGCGGGACGGCATTATGACGGCGATCTTGCGCACATGGTCGAGCGCGAAGCCGTGTGCGGAGAAGTATCGGATTCCGTCCCGCTGGATGTTGTCGTGCGCGTAGAACGTCGCTTTCCATACGTGTTTACCGATGGAGTGCTGGAGCTCTGTGCCTGCCGCCAGCCGGGAGTTGACCCAGGGACCCCATGTCAGGTATTTCTCCTGTGGCACGGGCTCTGGTTCTGACTCTGGCATCTCTGCCTTCTGGATGAGCCGGACGGTGTCCGACAGTATTTGGAAGAGGACCGCACCCGCGCCAGCAACATAGAGAAACGCCATTGTCCACATCCAGGCCACCTGGCTCTGACTCAGCCGCGGATGCGGCCACAACGCAATCACCCATCCCGCCACGGCACACCAGCCAGCAACAATCACGGAGTTGCGCAAGAAATTCATCATGGTCTACGTCTTGGTAGGCACCAACCACCACTGCTAGTCTCCCACAGTCAACTTTTTAAGCACCAAAAAGCTGCGCGTCGCTTTTCTCCGTATTTGTTTCTTTGTTTTTACAGATCCTCCAGGACTACCTCTTTGACCTTGGTGTGGCCGCCTCCTACCGCGGCCTTGGCGGCGGCGCCGGCAGCGAGCTCTGCCGCAGCCTCTTCGCTGTGGTCAAACTCGATGCCGCCCGCTGCATTCTTGTCGTCAAAGAAGTCTGTCTTCACCTCGCCCACGCCGACCCCCTTCTGCGTCTTGATGCAGAGATACGTGTACATGTTCTCTAGCTCGCGGGCGACGCCTGGGCCAATGGCGCCCGCCACGAAGCCTCCGCTCACCACGACGTAGGAGCCAGGGAGGGCGACGCAGGCGTTGCCGGCCTTGGTGTTGGGGTTGCCGCGGAGCATGATGGTCTTCTTGACGGGGACGGGAGTGATACTGGGATAGGGGCGCCCGGCGCTGTCCATGTAGACCTGTTGGCTCATAATGGCGAGACGCCCGCTGCCGCCACCAGGCTGTACGCGGCCCAGGTAGATGCCCTCCTTATCCTGACGTTCCAGGAGCCGGTCGCGGAATGTCCCGATGATGCCATTTTCCAGCGTCTCAATCTCGCCGCGCACGGTCTCCACGGTCCGCGAGACGTCCAGCAGCCTGGCGCGGGCCTCCTTGGCGGCCACACGGGCCTCCTCGGCATCTGCGGCAGCCTTGTCCCACGCCTGCCCTGCAGCAGCGGCGAGCTTCTTGACCTCCGCATCGAGCCCCTGAAGCTCCGCCGCAATGCGCGCCTTGGTCGCGAGAGCGGTCTGCTCCTGCTGGCGCAGCGTCCTGGTCTGCGCGTGGACGGCGGCAGCGGCCTCCGCGCAGGTGGCGGAGACCATGTCGTGGAAGTCGTCAACCTCCCCAGCATTCTTGCGCGCCGCGGCAATGGCGGCCTTGGACATGGCCTTCCCTGCGACCTTGCCCTTCGGCTTATCCTTCGTTTGTGTCTGCGTGTTGTGCGTGGGCATGTTGAAGGCTTGGAAGCTATAGTCAATTACACGTCTTGGTGTAATCTCCCTGGACTTATTGGTAGTGGCGCCCTCCCTCTGTCAAGTTTTATTGGGAACCGGAGCCGGCCAAAAACCGAAAAATCCTGGGTCGTTGCCCTTCCTTTTCTACTCTTCCGTGTTGTGAGAAGGAGCTTTCCTTCAAGGTCAATGACCGGTCTATGCCCATACTCTGCCGTCCCCCGACGGTGGTAACTTTTGGCGCCTTCGTCACTCCTTCTCACAACACGGTCTTTGCTTATTTTTGTTGGTTTTACGCGGTCTGAGCCCGCCTGTGCTGTATGTTCCAGGCCTCGCGCTCCAGCTCCTCCGCCGTCACGGAGACTACGGTGACCTCTGGCACGACGTAGCCCTCGTCGTCCCAGCTGGGACCACTGCTAGGCATTTGCGGCTCTGGCTCCAGGAATGGCGGGTGTCCCGCGCACCAATGGAGGGGCTTTGCCTCAGCCGTGCCGGCAGGCCGGCTGTCTGGCTGCGCCAGCAGCCTTTCAGCTGCTGGCTTTACCTCTGCCTCTGCCTCTGCCTCAGCCTTTGGCTCCGTGCCAGGACGGCGGACGACCATGCCCTCTGACCATTCCTCGCCAGGATGCATGCGGATACAGAGCGCACGCTTGGCGGGATCAGAGGCGCCGCAGGCATCGCCGAACTTGCAGAGCTCGTTCGGGCGAGGAATGGTGTCCTCGTGCGTGAAGCGGCACGTTGGGTCCGCACAGGCCACACCTCCGGCGGAATCGCGGCAGAAGCGCGGAATCACGATCCTCGCACGGACCACGGGCGCGGGCACAGGCACGGGTGCGGTCTCCGCTAGGAGCTGGGCAGCGCCCTCAAAGCGGTTGGGACGGACCCAGACACGCGGCGGGAGGGTGTCCGGCTGGCAGACGACCCAGAGGCGGGTCTCGTCTGCCATGCCATTCTCATAGGTGGAAACGCTCCATCCCATGACGTAGATCCAGGACATGGCTGCCTCATACTCGTCCTCCGTAAGATCGGAGAGGTCGAGATAGTCGGAGCCGCGCAGCTCCACCTTCTCCGCCCAGGGCTGGGCGTAGAAGTCGGGCCAGTCCGCACGGAGCACCGGAGCCGGAGCCGCAAGCGGGGAGCGCCTCCGCTTCAGGAGCGCCTGAACGGCGGCGGGACTGATGTCGGGATCTCCCACGCTGGCGATGGCGCCCCAGGACGTGGGGACTTCTGCTAGGACTCTCATAAACTCACTCTCAGTCATGGGCGCCCTACGGGGCGCGGAACGCGCGATCTTGGCGTAAGACTTGGGAGGCATTATGAAGGTGGGATTATCTGTGTTGGAACAGACGGGGGGACTTATCCATCTCCTGGCTGGTGGGACGTCAAGTTTTCGGCCCTGGGCGGAGCCCATGGCCTTAAACAAGGGCGCGCCGCTTCGCGGACGCCCGAGTTTTTCTAGGGAGCCAGGAGCCAGGACGGTCATGTATCCCACGCCGACGGAGGCGGGGGCAACAGGGTTTCCCTCTGAGCTTTTGCCTCCGCTGCTTCCGCTTTCGCTTTCGCTTCCGCTTCCGCTTCCGCTTTCGCTTCCGCTTCCGCTTTCGCCTCCTGCTCTGCCTCCCACTCTGCCTCTGCCTCTGCCTCTGCCAGTGCCTCTGCGAGCTCCTCTGCCTCCAATACCTCATTTGCGGCCTTGTCTGAGAGCCACTCCTGATGTTCCTTCTCCTCAGCCTCCTTTCTTAGCCTCCTCTTCTGCGCCGGAGTGTAAGGAATGGAGCAGGCGGAGCCCTCCGGCATAGCGCCGGAGTATTCTTCGTAGAGCGCGTCAAGGAAGTTCATTTGTCTCTTTGGAAGCAGACGGGGGACTGACCTAGCTCCTCGGTTCAGAATGTCAAGTTTTCTCCTGGCGGAACCCAGGAGGCGGAGCCTCCTGGCCTAGGCTCCCGTCAAGTTTTTGCGGAGCCAGAAGCCTCTGAGAACCCAGGAGGCTCTGCCTCCTGCCTGGAGCCTCCCGTCAAGTTTTTGCGGAGCCAGGAGCCTCTGAGAACCCAGGAGGCTCTGCCTCCTGCCTGGAGCCTCCCGTCAAGTTTTCTCCTAGGAGGAACCCAGGAGGCTCTGCCTCCTGCCTGGAGCCTCCCGTCAAGTTTTCTCCTAGGAGGAACCCCAGGAGGCTCTGCCTCCTGCCCTGGAGCCTCCCGTCAAGTTTTCTCCTAGGAGGAACCCAGGAGGCTCTGCCTCCTGCCTGGAGCCTCCCGTCAAGTTTTTGGCTCCTGGCTCCATGGCTCCCTCCAAAAACTTGACGGGGGCCAGGGTGGGAGAGCCTGTGTAGGAGCCGGTCGGACGCAGCAGAGAGGACTATGGCGCATGCGTCACCCTCTGCCAGCGTTCCTTAGCCAGGAGCCATGGCTCCCAGCAGCTCTTTTTCGTGCTAAGGCCTTCCCCTTCCCAAAAAAACTTGACGGGCCAGGCGGCCTGCTGTGTATTGGTGGGAGATGGGCGCTGCAGCAAGAGGCGCTCTGGTGGAGAACTCCCTGGGCCGCGGGCCCAAGTCTTGCCGGACACACGGGGGGTGTGGACGGATCGGCGGTGGGCCGGTTAGGGGTGGGGTGGAGGAGCGGACATGGCCTCCCACACTTCAACGGACGCGTCAACGCCTGAAACATAGGCAATGTGGAGGACGCGACGGATCGGTGCGAGACGGGGCACCGGTCAAAACGGGGTGGGCGGAGGAGCGGACATGGCCTCCACACCTCAACGGGCGCACCACGCCTTGAAATATAGGCAAAGTGGAGGGTGCGACGCGACGGCGCGAGAGACGGGGCGCTTAGTGCTGGAAGGACGGAGGCAAAATGCCATTGGCATCTAAGGAGCGCCGGAGCTCCTGTCTCGGATAGGATCATGTGGGCGTTCGGACGCTACTTCGGCTCAGAGTTGTTTGCTCTGAACGGTGGACGTGCTTAAGAGCATGACAGATTGGCGCGAGGTAGGGGCGCCCGTCAAACTTTGAATCTTTGAATCCTCTTTGCGAGGGTTATGGGTGGTTCCCTGAAATCCAGTGGAGGAGGAAAGTAGCCAGATCGCAGTCAAGTTGCTGCGTGGTTCTACAGATGTATCGGACGTGCAGAGTTAGTAACCGTGCGTGCACGGAGAAAACGAAGTTCTGACATGACATTCCGCCTCCGGGTTTAAGGAGTGTGTGTGAGCAGAGCGGTTGAGCACGACGGGTGTGTGCGAATGGTAGGGGCACACATCTCGGCTGTTGCCTAGGCAGCAGCAAGAGTGGATAAGGGGCTAGGGGAGGCTCTGTGGACATTGGGCAACGATAGCGCGAGAGATCCAAAGCGGACGAAGCGTGCGGACGTGTTGGACGAGGTTGAGCCTAGGCTCTGCTGGGGAAGGTCATCAGACTCGCGGAGAGTTGGAGGACACGACGTGGGCGGCTTTGTTAAGCCAGACGCCCGGCTGTGCGAGGAGGGGCACAGCGAACAACCACCGGCCGGTTGGAAGAGCAGCCGCTCTTTTTGGTGCCCCGAGGCGCCCTGTCCTGCTCCCGAAAAACTCGGGCGTCCGCGAAGCGGCGCGCCCTTGTTTATCGGGGGCCTCTTGGCCCCCAAAAACTTGACGCCCACCAACCCTAGCATCATGTAGTAGGCGGCGACCCATATGGGTGTGGCATAAGACCTTCTGGACACGGACACAAATGACAAAGGCAGCTCTGCTGTCAGGGAAGGTCAAGCTACGCTCTCGGATTTATCCGTGAGCACCCGTCCGTGAAGCTGTGTGGAGGACATAGCGAACAACCACCGGCCGGTTGGGAGAGCATCCGCTCTTTTTTGGTACGGAGGGCCCGCGCAAAAAGTTGACCCGCGACCCTCCTCCTTAAATGTAAGTCCCGCGGCAAATACCAAGACGTATTTACCAAGACACGATGGCAGCCTTAGTCGTTTCCAACATCATGCACGCACGCGCTCTGGGCTGGTCCGCAAACTCCGACTACTACAATCCCAAGCACGGAACCATATATGACGTTCCGCTGGCTCGCGCAGAGGCAGCGGAGCGGCTTGCAAACAGCCACGCGACAGAGGTCCTTGCGATCCGCCAGGCTGCAGACAAGACGGCAAAGGAGAGCGAGCTGGCCCGCATCGGCGCCAGTCTGGCGACCAATGCAACTGCCGCCCACACCTCGCTCAACAAGCTTCTGGTCCAGCACACCGCCAAGAAAGGCACTCCAACGGAAGAGGAGATCGCGGCACGCCAGGAGCATATCGCCGAGCTCCAGGCCAAGATTGACGCCGCAGAGGCGGCAAAGCAGCGGCACACCGTGACTGCCGCAACCGCCTTGGCCGAGTTGGAGGCAGCGGCAGCGGCAGAGCGCATCGCGTTCCAGAAAAAGCTGGAGGTGGATACTCTGCTAGTTCTCGTAGACCTCCGCACGGCGCAGTTTGAGGCGCAACAGAGGAATCAGGCTATCCAGAACGCCCGCAACCAGTTCATGATAGACGGGAACCGCCGGTGCCTTGAGGACACTATCAACATGATCTTTGACGGCAGCGGCCCTCCGTCATCCTGGTAAGTCGCTTACCAAAAAAAGAGGAACCGCCTTCCTTTTTTGCGCAGCGGCAGCGCGTCCTTGTTTTAAGGCTCATGGGCGCGGCCCTGAAAAACTTGACAAAGTGGAGTCCTGACTACTAATAAGTCCAGGAGGTTACACCAAGACGTGTATCCAACTAAAGCATTCAAGCCTTCCAAATGTCCACCACGGCAAAGGAGCAGAAGAAGGCGGTGGCCGCTGCCGCGGCATTCGAGCAGGGGTTCGCGGTGGCCCAGGAGGAGCTGGTCAAGAAGGAGGAGAAGAAGGCCAAGAAGCAGGCGCGGGCCGCGAAGGATCAGGCAGAGGAGGCGGAAAAGGAGGCCAAGAAGCAGGCACGGGCTCAGAAAAAACGCGAGAAAGAGGAGGCCGCGATCGCGGCGGCCTTGCTGGCTCCTGGGCCGGATCAGACCGCGGACGCCAAGGCCCAGAAGGAGGCGGCAAAGGTCCTGAAGGAGGCGGCAAAGGCGGAGAAGAAGCTCGCGGCTACGATTGCGGCGGAGGCGAAAGCTGCGGCGAAGGCTGAGGAGAAGGCTGAGAAGGACAAAATGCGGGCGATTGAGCGCGAAGTCAAGGAGGAGGAGAAGCGCCAAGCCAAGATCTGGAAGCAGATAGAGAAGGAGGAGGCTGCTGCGCTAAAGGCGTTACAGCCGCCGCTAACTCCCGCCGAGAAGGAGGCGGAGAAGGCCGAGAGGGCGGCCAAGAAGGCGGCCAAGGCAGCCGCCGCGGAGGAGGCCAAGGAGGCCGCTGCAGCCAAGAAGGCCGCGAAGGAGGCTGCGAAGGCTGAGAAGGAGGCTGCGAAGGCCGCGAAGGAGGCTGCGAAGGCCGCGAAGGAGGCTGCGAAGGAGGCTGCGAAGGCTGAGAAGGAGGCTGCGAAGGCCGCCAAGGCAGCAGAGAAGGAGGCCGCCAAAGCAGCCAAGGTCAAGAAGGTCAAGAAGGCCAAGGCTTCTGTCGGAGGGGCGCTATAAACGTAAAAAAACAAAGAGCAAAGAGGACCCCGCCGGTACTTTTTCGTTACCAAAAAAACCTGGCTAGGAAAAGACTGGCGGGAGTCTTTTTTTGGAAAGGCTGCTGGCGCAGCCAGACAGCCGGCCTGCCGGCACGGCTGTGGATGTTAGCAGATACAACCAGGCTGGCCATTCAGACAGTAGACGCACGTCTTGTCGTGAGGGATAGTAATACGGAGTCCGACGTCAAACGGTGGATGTTGCTGGCGGGGCGGGGTGCGTCCCTGTAGCGCCTGCGCCTGCTTGCGGAGGTAGCGCTGAAACGGGGACATCTTCTGGGCGGTCAGCGCCTGCAGATAGGTCATCGTGGGCATTGTAAGTTACGTTCTGTCTTGGAACGCTTCCTACATCAACGGACGTGCTTCCCTCCTTGTCAAATTTTTCAGCCAAAAAGGGCGGCGGTTCTTCTTTTTGCTACCGCAAAAAGGGAAGGCAGTTCCCTTTTTTGTGTAGCTTCCTTACTGGTGAATCCAAGCCAAGTATTCATACTGGGCGTCGGCCACGGGATCCCCTGGGTCAAACCACGGGTTATCGTGGACACCGTCCTCGGCCCAGACCCCGGTCTCCACAGGATTCAGACCCAATTGCGTCGCCAACGCCCAGGCCACAGCGCGATTGAGCGTCACCGTCAACAGGTTCGGGTCCACGTTCATGAGCGACCAGCGGTAATGCCTCTCGTTAATCGCAGTAAGCCACGGCGTATCCTCATCCAGCTCATCCAGCGCAATCAGCTGAGCGAGTTGGAGCACTTCCGGCATCTCAGATGGAGATGCTAGGGGAATGACAATCATTTTGGTGCGTCTTTGCAACCGTCTACAACAACAGCCGGCGGCAGGGGAACATCAACTTTTTCAGGCTCAGGCAGCACCGATTCATGGAATCCCTCATAGAAAGAATCGCAGATGCCCCGCGCCACTCCCACTTTTGTCCTGTGGAGACCTAGCATGCGGAGATCAATATTGTCCATGACCTTGTCGACGATGCGGAAAATGTGAATATCCACTGTGGCGGGCTGGCCGATACGCACGGCGCGTCCCACGGCCTGGTGGACTACGGCCGGATTCCAGTGCTGCGACAGAAACAGAATGCGCGTACAGAACTGGAGATTGAGACCGGCCCCGCCGCTCACGATCTGGATGACGACGACGACAGGTCGTCCGTCTATCCAGGCCTGCTTGGAGTCTTTCACGGCCGCGCCGGCATCGGTACCTCCACGCACAGAGAAGACCGCGGCACCCGCTGCTAGTGCGTGCGACTCCACGAGGTCCATCTCTGCGCGAAAGTTACAGAACACAATAGTGGGCTGTTTCTCGGCGATGCAGGTCCTCAGGATACCGCTGAACTCGGTCCACTTGGTAGTCGTCTCCGACGCGGGCCAATCAGGACGTGACGTGCCGACACGGGCGCGCATGCCGTCAATGTAGATCTGGGGATGGACCATGAACTGCTGGATGCGCATCCACATGGCCAGACGCATCTGGGCGGGACCGTCCATCGCGTTCTCCAGATTGTTGCCGAGGACATGGAAGAGCCGGCTCTCTTCGGAGTCCGGCGGAATCGTCAGATTATGCTCAACAAAGTGCGGCGGCGGCGGCAGCGTAGCAGAGCCGCGGAGCTCCGACATGGTGCGACGCAGCATGACAGCGCTCGCATCCACCTTGGGCGGAAACCGGAGCCACTCGCACAGACTCCTCCAGTCCTTGGCGCCATTCTGAATGGGAGTGGCCGACAGAATCCAGCGACTCTTGGCACTGGCGGCGATCTCCATACACCGGCGGGCACGAGTCGTGCCCGCGTTGCGGATAATGTGGCCCTCGTCCAGAATAATGCGCTCGGCGATGTCACAGAGGGCCCGCGAATACATACAGGCCTTCTGGTATGTGGTCAGGTAGACGGAGGCGCGGCCGCTAAAGCGGACACCGTTGAGAACTGCGACGGTGATGCCACATGCACGGAGTTCGTCCGCCCATGCGGAGAGGAGCACGGGCGGACAAATGATAAGAGTGCGCCAGTCGTGGGGCGAGTTTTTGAGGAGACCGATGGTCTGGAATGTCTTGCCGAGACCCATGTCGTCGGCGAGAATCCCTCCGGCGAGCTTCTCTTGTTCCCTGGCTAACATCCAGGTCACACCTGCTAGTTGGTGCGGGAGATAGGAGATGTTGGAGCGGGGCTGTAGAAGGCCCTGCTCCATAGCGGAGAGTTTGGCATCATCGGGATGCGGAGGAGCGAATACAGTCATTTCTTTTTGACCGTATGGCCGGTCAGCCAAAAAAGTGGGGCTGTCACTTTTTTGCGGCGAACCCTATCTGATGGATATGGCTACACAGGGCACGGCGAAGCCGTGCTCCATGCGGTCCAGCTTAGGGTCTGCGGGGAGACTAGCAGGGTTTGGTGGAGGGCCGACAGTTAGTGGAACATAGACGCGTGGTCTGGGTGTTGGCTTTGGTTTTGGCATGTTTATCTTCAACATACTATATGGTTGACCAGGTGACCGCGGCGTCAATTTTATTTGGCTCATGTAGAATGGACGACTTCAGAGAAGCACTCCAAGAAGGCGATGTGAAAGGCGTGCGTGCCATGCTTAACAGAGTTGGAGTAAATAGCAGAGATGAATTTGGGATGACACCTCTCATGTATGTAAGTGAGGCGGGACACCTAGATATAGCACGTGCGCTGATAGATATGGGTGCGGATGTAAATGCTCGTGAAAACGAAGGCAGGACTCCTCTCATGTTTGCTAGTCATGTAGGTCACGTTACGGTAGTGATGTTACTGATCAAGAAGGGTGCGGATGTAAATGCGGTTGAAAATGAAAAACATTATACTGCTCTTATGCTTGCCGCGATGGAAGGGCAGGCGCTTGTAGTGCGATTATTACTTATGGCTGGCGCTATTAAAGGTATGAAAGACAAAGATGAAAAGACGGCTCTCGAACATGCGAGAGAAGCTGATAATAGTGAGATAGTAGCAATGTTAAGTGTGACAGCAGCTGCAGGAGGGCGGCGCGGCCGTAGCCGTCGCGGCCGTAGCCGCCGCGGTCGCGGCCGTAGGCGTACGCACCGACGATAATCTCCCGATAATATAGAATGGCGGATAATAAGGCCCTCTTGTTTGCTAGTGCGAGCGGCGAATCGGACCAAGTGACAGCGCTACTAGCAAGGGGTGCCGATGTGAAAGCTAGAAATGACCAAGGTGAAACGGCTCTCATGCTAGCTTGCGGTAGACGCGGATACTTCTTCTCAGTAAAGACAGCAGTAGAGATAGCGAAAGCGCTACTAGCAGCGGGTGCCGAAGTGAATGCAAAGGATGCTGCGGGGTATACGGCTCTCATGCATGCGTGCTCGACAATAAACAATGGTGAAGTAATAGAACTATTATTGGACAATGGAGCCAATATAACGGTCGTATCTGACGGCGGGAATACCGCATATGATTTAGCAGACGCTCAGTATCGCAATCCTAAGCCGGATTGGCTCAAAAGGCTTAGGCGGCCTGCCGGCGGTCGCCGTAAAAAAAGTCGTAGGGCTAAGCGCAGAAGCACGCGTCGCAGATAGAGCAAAGGGCCAAAAGTTGAGCTCATACAGAGTACAAATATCGGTTCCAAGGACATGGATTACACAACAAAGACTATTCCCGAACTGAAAGCGCTGTGTAAGGAACGCAAGATCAAAGGTATCTCCGGCAAGTCCAAGGCCGACCTGATCGCGTTGCTTGGTCCCAGTGAAAACACTATTGAACATGTTACAGAGCGCCAAGATGTAATACACGGCGATGCCCTCAACATTCTGCCGACACTTGACGCCGACTCTGCCCAGATTATTATAGCGGACCCGCCGTATAATATTGGGAAGGACTTTGGCAACGACAGCGATAAGCAACCCATGGATGAATATTTGCTCTGGTGCGAACAGTGGATTAAGGAGTGTCTGCGTGTTCTGAAGCCCAACGGCACAATGTTCATCTATGGATTTAGCGAAATTCTTGCACTTATTCTTTCCAAAGTGCCCTACAACATCCATCGGCGCTGGATTGTGTGGCATTACACGAACAAGAATGTGCCGTCTCTGAACTTCTGGCAACGCTCTCACGAGAGCATCATTGTCTTATGGAAGTCGGATAAGGTGTTTCACAGAGATGAGATCAGAGAGGCCTATACGGAAGGCTTTCTCAATGGAGCGGCCGGTAGGGAACGTAAGGCAACAAAGGGTCGCTTCTCAAAGGGCGAAAAGACCACGACCTATACCGCTCACGCCAAGGGAGCACTGCCGCGAGATGTGATCAAGATTGCTGCGCTAGCCGGTGGTGCTGGTATGAAAGAACGCGTTGACCATCCCACGCAAAAGCCTCTGGCACTGTGCGACAAACTCCTACGCTCTTGCCAGCAGCCGGCCACGGAGGGATATGTGCTTGTTCCGTTTGCGGGTTCTGGCAGCGAATGTGTGGCCGCCAAAAATCTGGGTCTGCCGTTCATCGGTATTGAGCTGAACGAGGAGTATGTGAAGTTGATTAATAGTAGATTGTATCCACCTACCGATAGTCCTTCGCCAACGGCAGAAGTGTCTGAGACTCATCAGGATACTTGAGATCGGCTGCATTAATTGCATCCTTGGTCATCTTATCGGAGACTACCGCCACCCACACCAGGCCGCCGGTAGCCAGATCCAGATAGCAAGGAAACCCTGTTTTTATTGCACCACTACCACCATAGGCAAGGTCAATCTTATCAATGACCTCGGTTAGGTAGCGTGGCTGTGCCTCAGCTCCACGTGACGACTGAACAGAGCATGTGTGCTTGCCAGGATACTTATCGCCACCGTTTGGCGCGTCGGTAAATAATGTCCTCCGCCCCAGGTCCGTAATATACGCGACATATGTGTCATATGTGCTAAACACACGATAGCCGAATCCTTTTGGATCATGGGGCACCTTTCCGCGAGCGGCAGTGCTCTTATCAAGGACCGTTGGGACCTCTCTGCCCGCCGTATACAGAATACGAGGTAAGAAGATGGCAATATTCTCCTGCTTCTTAATCTTCTTCATCATACGCGAAGAGGTAATGATGAGAGGAGTCTTGTGCGTCTCGTACAGGCCGAATCCCTTAATGTTTCCCGCGATACGAGACGCAAGCTGATATGCATCCGAAGCATTAGACATATTGGGAATAATGGCGCCATCAAACATGAAGGATTCTCCCTGAAAGGTAATTCCCTCCTTGATGCAGTTCAGGCCGGTCACGAAGAATGGACGTGTCCTCAAGCTCGGATTTTCCCGAAAGAGCCGTGCCAGAACATCCTTGGGCTCTTCTTTGTTTTGGTTATATTCCATGTACTCCTTCGCAGGTTTGCCCATCTCGTAAATGACCTTCATTTTACCGTTCAGCTTCATGCCGTTCCATCCACGCTCAATAAGATCTTCCGCGATCGCGTCGTGCGTAATGGTCTTTGCATTACCAGGCACCAGCCAACATGTGCCAGGTCTGTTAATCCGCTGCCAGAGCTCCTTTACGCCAAAGACTTGAGTGATATACCCTGGCGCAGTTGTAGAGGAGTCTAATGTATTCTCGTCATTGATTGACGCGTCGTCATCAATGAGGGGCTCTACAATTTTCCATTCTGATTCGTGAAGGCTGCGATAGACCTCAGGATGTGTAAACTCATAGGTGATGCGAGGAATGCTATACAGTTTATCTATAGGGTCCCATGTAGCTGTAACAAGAGTGACCGACTTAATCTTGGAATAGGTCAGAACTTCCAGATATTTCTTCCAGAGTTTCAGGGACTTGTGTGCCTCATCTATCCAGATATTGATCTTCCCTCGGAACCTGGTGGAGCCCTGAAGTTTTACCACCAGTTCCTTCAGACGCTTGAAGCGTACGGCATTTGCACAACAGACGAGCATACTGCATTCTCCCAGAAGCATGAGATTTCCAATATACTCCACCTCTATCTTGGGCGACATCGCGGTAGTACTCACCCAGGACTCTGCGCCATTTACGAGGATACAGCCTTCGTCGTCTGATGAGTCACTAGATGTCTCTTCCGCAGGGCCGAGATCCGTGTCAAATCTGGTTGTAGTCTGCTGAACAAGGATCTTGTTGTTAGACGAGATAAGGAAATTGATATCGTCGTCGTTGTTGTTAGCCCTCGCCTCTTTCATATAATCGGCGATCCTATCTTCCATCTTCTTAGTCTTTCCAGACTGAGCGGGAAGTTGGATACCCTTGACCTTTTGTGAGCCTTGCACATTCCCCATCTGTGTACTACCAAAAAAGGAGTGTATAGAGTCAAATTTATGGTAGGGCCACGAAAAAACTTGACCACGTGCACAGGATATCAAGAGTAAGTAAGGTAAAGACACCTTAGAATGAACACTCTTACATTTGGCACACCTGTGCTGTGCTCTGATCCGGAGGGCAATGTGTGGTCGGGCGTTACCAGCAACCACTGGAATGCCGGCGGCTCGGTGTGGTTTAATGTCGGATTGGACGGCATCGTTGTTCCTACGTCCCACGCATGTGGTCTGCCAGGACCGGACTTTGTACAGGCGGATTCTCGCACTCTGGTTATACGGCAGCCTTGGCCTGACGATGCGGCAAGAAAAGAGAAGCGTATTGCGGCGTTGGCCGCCTACAAGGAGCTTCACCGAACACGGTTCAAAGATGTTACTGCGGGCACTCCAGTTACGTGGGTCATGGACACGTCTAGGGAGTATACGGGCGCCCCGCCAGTGGGAGCAGTCTTTGGCACAGTGTCTCCTCGTCTGAAATACTTTAGAGGCAAGGTGATGCAAGTCCACACCGATCACGTGCATGTTCAGACAACGAATGACCTCCGAGCGCCCAACGACTTCTACGTGCCGATTGTCGATGTCCAACTTGCGTAAACTACAAAACCAAACCAAAACAAAAACCAAAAAATTTTGTTGGTTTTGGTTTTTTGGTTTCCAGCTCTTTATGTTTTTTGGTTTTTGTGGTTTTTGGTTTGGGCCTTTAAGAGTCAAAGACCAGGCGCTCAATCTCTCCAGCCGAATCGCGGATCTCCCTCGTGTTCTTGCAGACCACGTAGCCCTCGTCCCAGCCCTTGGCGTTCTTGAGGTCATCCAGGCAGTGGGGCTTCCCAGGGACCGGTGCGCCAAAGTAGGAGTGCGAGATGACGGGGCCATGGAATGGGTGTGCCAGCGTACACGCGATCACCCACTCGCTGGTCGTCCCCGCCATCACAGCACGAGCGTCCTGCATCAGGATAATCATGTGCCCAGACTCAAGGACGACATTGTAAACGGCATCCAGAGTCTCCTTCTTGGCCCTCACAAGGTGACCGGGGTGATCCCACTCTGCCCTAGCCGGATCAGGCGTCAGCATGCCGGTGTTAGCACTGATGAGGACCGGATGGAACTCGGTTAGCCCTGCGTCGCCAAAGCGGACAATGAGCTGTGGGCCCTCGACATCGTAGCGGACCACGCACTTAATGGTGTTGCCTTGCTCGTAGTCGTTGGGATCCAGGAGAACGTCGCCTGGGCGAAGCTCATCCACCCGCTTGGACCCGCGCAGGAGGCGCACTATGGTGTCACCCGTGAAGCAGCCGCCGGAGTAGTTCATGGTCGGCGCGACATAGGCGGGAGCGGCAGCACCAGCACCAGCACCAGCAGAGAAGCTGGTCTTGATGGGAGGCAGGCCCTCGTAGATGACGACTCCATCTGCAATCGCCCTCTTGGTGACCGGGCCGCTGTAGTGGGCAGACGACTCATCCTTGAAGTTCATGGGCCACTGATTGCGGTGTCCGCTGATGACACCCGGCAGATAGTGCTTTCCCCACTTGGCGTAGTTGGCCGGAAGAAATGCCTTCCCAATCTGGCCCTTGTAGAGGTCGGGATGCTCTAGGTCGGTCAGGAGGGCGGTGATGTAGGGCGTGACTCCGTAGCGCGTCAACATGTCCTTGAGGGTGGGCACATTGAGCGTGGTTCCATGGATAGCGAGGCTGTTTACGAAGAGACTTTGAGCCAGCGCATTGATGTCCGCCTCGGTCATCTCGCCCACCTCGGTCCCAATCTCCTCCGTGCAGAGCGTCTGGCCGTTGGAGCAGAGACGGGCCACGACGCCCTCGGGTGCGCCGCGCACGACGAAGGTGCGGGGCTGGCCGGCATTGAGGAAGCCAACGGGGATAAATGCGCGGTCGCAACTGATCAGACGAAGACTCATGTCCGTGTGGGTGACGGTCGCGAGGTTGGCGAAGAGATGGATGGCCACCTGTGCGAGCACGCTGCCGTCGGGCACATAGTAGAAGTCACCGCCGCCGACCCTGGCGATCTCACGGAGTAGGTCAGACTGCAGTGCGTCGCCGTATCCGTAGCCGATGGTGTGGAGCGTGAACTTGATGGCGGGATGGCGCTCCTTCCATGCGACGATAGAGCCGACGACACCCATTACGGGGTCGTAGGAGGGGTCGGACTCGCCGTCGGTCTGGAAGAGGATGACGTTGTTGGTGTCTGGGCTGGCAGAGGTCTCGAGGGAGACCAGTGCTGCCTGAATGCCGGCCCAGAAGGACGTGCCGCCACGGGGCTGAATCTGGGGGATCTTGGACATCGCCATCGCCTTGCCCTGGGGCGTCATGGCCGTCGCAGGGAGGTAGGTCACCACCCTGTCGTCAAAGCCGATGATAGTCAGGCGGTCATCGTCCTTGAGAGTCTGCGTGAGCGCGCTGATGGCATGCCCGGTCAGGTCTGTGCGGCTCATCAGGGTCGTATCCTCTGGCTTTTGGCCGGGGGGCAGAGGCTTTGGCTCTGTCGCGCGTCCGCCCATGGAGCCTGACATGTCCACTACACCAACGACATTCAGAGGCAGAGGCTGTGTGTCGGCGGGCACTGATACGCTGATCACGGTATCCTGGCTAGAAAGCCGCTTCAGGGTCAGCGTGGGAGTGACCTGCACACGGGGTGCGCGCGCCGGAGCCGGCGCAGCCGCTGGAACCGGCACTGAAGCAAACGCGGCGACGGCGTCGTCAATGATGCCCTTCATGTCGTAGTTGACGACCGGCCGGAATGTGGGCGGGATTGTGGCGCGGCATGTGGGGCAGTGTACGGCGGGAGCCTGGCCGCCGGCGAAGCCGAAGAACTGCTGCGCTCTCACCGCCCCGAGGAGTTGCTGCATACTATTGAGATCAAAGGTATGACCGCAGGGAGTCGTGCAGGGCTCTGTCATGAGACTGAGGCTGATTGGGCAGCAGAAGCGGGGGTTTGTCGCGGGATTGCTGGACATTTGCTTCGGTGGTTACTTTCTTGGTAACGCCCTTACTTTATATGAGACCAGTGGTCGCCGGTCAAGTTTTTGCCTCATGGGCCGCGTCCCATGAGGCAAAAACAAGGGAGCGCCGCTTCGCGGACTCCCGAGTTTTTGTGAGCCGGCGCCGCAAAAAAAAGAATCTCTCACACCTCAGACCAAGCTGAAATCGGCAAGAGGCCGCCCCATCTTCGTGGCCGAATCATAGAGCCAGTAGTTGCCCTCATGATGCACGATAAACTGAATGTCTATCTGGCCGCGCTCGGACTGGTTGAAATTGACCACGGCGCCAAACGGAACATTCTTATAACTCATGTAGCGCACGAGTTGCCAGTGATGATCAGAACAAATCTTAGACACGGCCTTCAATTCGTAGATGAAGTCCATGTAGCTATAGAGTATGACGTCTAGACGGAGCTGATGGCCGCCTCCTAGCGGCCGGCCATTGTAGATAATCGGCATAACCTCTTCCATTCCGTAGGCGATACCGGCTTCTTGGAGTTCAATGCCGAGCGCCTGTTGATAGGCTCCCTCTACATGGCCCTTACCTAGACCGCGGGCCACCTCAATACACAGTCCGGCGAGGTGTGCTAGTTTCTCGCAGTCTTCGGCGGACAGAGTGATGGGCGTAAGCGGCACAGGTAGTACTAATTCGGGACATGTGGCACGAGTATGCCCATCCAGTTTACACTGACTACAGACCATCCTGCTGTGCTAGTTCTCTGCTTAACCCTCAAGTTTGCGCCAAAATAAGTATTATAGATTGTCAATAGCCTTTCAATAGCCCTTGGCTAGTCTGTCCAATATCAGAGCAATCAACACGCCTGACGTGACCCCAACCCAGGTATTAAATAGACTACTTTGGAAATCTGGATTCAAACTGAACCTGCCCTCGGTCTCATCCTCATCGTCCTCATCGTCCTCATCGTCCTCGTCCTCGTCCTCATCGTCCTCCTCGTCCTCGTCCTCGTCTGCCTCTGCCTCTGCCTCTGCCTCTGCCTCTGCCTCTGCCTCTGCCTCTGCCTCTGCCTCGTCCTCACTCTCAGGCAGAGGTGGAGCCTCTCGCAGGACACCAAACGGAGATCGGCCCCACAATGTGATGATGGTGTCACCGCCTGGAAGCAGATCCTCGGTAATGAAGCCGAGAGCCAGGTCGATGGCCTGGCTCCTTGTCTCAAAGGGCTTAGCCAAGTGCTTCAGGCACACTGCCTTCGCCCAGTTGGCAACCACACGCATCTCATCCAGGATAGTCGCCCCAGGAATGTAGTCCCACTTCTTGGTAAGCAGACAGTGGAGCATATAGAGGCGCCCTGCGGGCCACTTGCCCTCTTTGACGAGTGTAGAGCCTGGGGGCTCACGGTAGGCAATCTCCGCCGCATCGGCGCAGATATCTCCCGTCAGCCACTCGTTGAGCTCCTGGGTCACATGGCGGCGTGTCTCGGCACGTGTCAGGCCAGACTCAGGCTTAACAAATGCTCCAGGGAGAATGCCCTTTCCGTAGTGGGAGAATGTGTGCTCTGTGTCTGGCTCTGCGACAGGCTCTGCGACAGGCTCTGCGACAGGTTCTGCGACAGGCTCTGCCACAGGCTCTGCAGCAGGCTCTGCGACAGGCTCTGCCACAGGCTCTGCAGCAGGCTCTGCGACAGGCTCTGCCACAGGCTCTGCAGCAGGCTCTGCGACAGGCTCTGTAACAGTCGCTGTAACAGTCTCCGGCATAGTGTTGGCAGTAGCGAGTGTAATACCGCAGCACGTCCAGCTAAGGGGTATATTAGGCATCGTAGGAAACCACCATAACTGCCCCCAGCCGTCAAATTTACTAAACATACTGGAGCGTAATAGAGTCGCGGATGGTATCGTATAAACTGGAGTTTTTCACTTCCAGGACTTCCATAGAAAAGCTAAATTGCGATGAGCACATGTCAAGCAGATTCCCATACGCATCCAAGACCTGAATATGAAACCGCGTTAAATCTGTAGGCGCAGTAAATGTCACTTCCTTTGCGTGCTGACCAGCATAGTCGTCGTATGACATGTAATTCTTGGGGTCCCTAAGAATAATCTTTGCGAGGGCCGTAATCGTCTGCTCATCGGGTTCCTGAGTTCCCGTTACAGGGACAGTACTAATTTTGGAACTCACACAGCCGAAGTTATTCACTTTGAGGAACACATACTGATCTCCAGCAAAATATGCACATTGATCGGAGGCAAGCTTCCACGCTGTTCCTGAGCCAGTCGCAATATGTGTTTGGAGAGAGAATCCCAGATTAAAGCCCAGGCCGTAATCAAAGGGTCGGTCAAAACTATTATATCCCGGATCCAGAGCAAACTTCTGTGTTCCGGTAAAGATAAATTTGCCTGCCACCCCATCAAAGGTCACGGTCAGCCATGGTATCCCGAGAGTGTTAAACATGGCAGTAAGAGTAACAATCATATCATTTACGGTATAGTTCCCTTCCGGGAGGGTTATTATTGCAGTATTGGGCGTTGTTCCGTAGATGATGCGGAGTGTAATATTTCTCCGAGCCGCCGTAAAGATCGGGTAGTTATTGGGAAACTCAATTGACGTAATGCGGATTCGTAGCACATTCTTAACGGGTTCCAGGAGTCTGAAATAGAAATTAGACGCCGTAGCCCCGGCAGTAATCTGACAATTAGACGACGTAACCCCCACAGGGTTCTGACGGAATCGGCTATCAATATTAATGATATGTCGGACAATATCATTAGCACGGAGTTCGAGTGGAATATCTACGGCATCGGCCACGGGCATCTGCTTCCGGCAGAGAAAATCTAGTGAAAATCAGACCCCAGTAGTTTATATTTTAACAGTGATAAGATAATCATCTCGCCAGTCTAGTGGTGGAAACTTCAGATAGATATCAATTAGTTCAAGTTGTTCATATTCCGTATTTTTAAATTTTTGTTTAGGATGCATTTTAGCCCAGTAGAGGCGCACGAACAAAATAGGAGACATACCCGTAGTAGCGGCCAGGTTGCCGACTACACGTGCCCTTGCTATTGCTGCTGGAAAGAACTCATCAACGACATCCCGGATAGCCTTTGTAAGTATTTCAAGATCCAAAAGAGCGATGTCTAAAATAGCTGCGCAATCCTGGTTATTAGAGGCCCCGTAGATACCCTGGCTATAGCTAACTGGGCCATAGATACCCTGTGTATTTCTTTGCCATGACATCTCTATTCACTAAATAGGATTACATGCCGTCAATATACGGTGGCGTAATTAGTGCACCTCAAGCTGCTGCATCTGATACGGATTTCCTGAAATACATAAAGACAGCAACGGAAATCTTGACTGACCTGAAACAGGCGGGTCCTCCCGGTAAACAAACAGCACTAGACCGTCTTGCGGTACTAAATCAGATGATAAAACTCAAATTAGAGTCGCGTTTAAAAATGTAGGTTTGCCAGAATAAAATGCCCGGAGTAAGTATAAAATGCCGTCCGCAGTTACCATCAACAACACTACCAATGGTTGCACGATTGTGGCGCGCCCCGTGGCCGCTTTAGATGCGTCTGGTAATGCATCTCTGGCTACCCTGGAGCAGGTGACCGTGAGTGTGGACTACCAGGATCTGTACCGCGCATCGCTGTCTGATGCAGATGCGATTAAGCTGCTGAACTCGTTTACGCTGGATGGTTCCGGCACCTCGTTTGCCTGCACCCTTGACAACTCCACTGATTTCGAGGAGGTTCTTACTCGTGCGATGCGTGATGCATCTGGCGTCAGCTTCACCAACACCAACGCTAGCCTCGACGTTGTTGGGAATACGCTCAGCCAGAACCTTATGACGGAGCTTCTTGATACGTTTAAGAGCATCTATGCTGATTCTATTCCTAACATTCTGGAGTCTGCATGGGACATCTCTAACAATGTGGCCTACGCGGCTGGTGCCGCGGACATGGCTACCAAGCTGATCCCGAAAGAGACGGAGCTCATCGCTCAGCAGCTTCCCGAGTCTAACTATATTGCATACATGGATGCGAGTGAGAATACTACCACGCACGCACTCCCTCTCAAGAAGGGCGACAAGCTGGTGTTCGTATTCTACTTAAGGGAGGAAGCCGTGGCACGCGTGGACAAGAAGACGGCTGGTTCTCTGGCGGATGATGGCACGGCTGCTGGTGTGGCTGCCCGCACCACTCCCTCTGCCGCCGCAGGCGTCTCCGGTGGCTCTACTGTGACCCCTGCTACCCTCGCTCCCGCCGGGACTAGTATCGTGGGCACTGGGGCCTATGGTGACGCTAAGCAGTCTGTAACCTATGCATCTAACAACCGCACTGTTGCGTTTGAGCTGGTGCTGAGCTCTGGGGGTACCAACTTTGCTGTGGGCGCGGGTGGCCTCAAGGCGTAAATAGATATTTGTAGTAATATATTATCAACAGATTCCATGTAATGAAATCCGTTGATACAGTAAAGTATTGACGTCCATTTTCTCGTGTGGAGGACAAGACGGGAGTGGAGCATGCAGCGGATTTTCATTTATGGACAATGCCGACGCCGACGCGAACGGTGAAGATCTTAATAGATGCGAAGAAGTACAAGACGGGGATA
>Ga0214923_10001029_pt1 | contig 40630 bp, 52 predicted proteins | sample LL1510_MetaG_FD_177993 | JGI IMG/M metagenome (GOLD analysis project Ga0214923, IMG submission 177993) | Freshwater microbial communities from Lake Lanier, Atlanta, Georgia, United States - LL-1510 | ecosystem: Environmental > Aquatic > Freshwater > Lake | place: USA: Georgia | collected... | reverse complement strand
CGCTCGCTCGCTCGCGGCGTAGGCCAGCAGAAAGACGCGCTCGCGTCGGTGCGGCGCTCCAACGTCGGCTGCGCGGAAACGATCCCATCGCGCATCGTACCCGAGCGAGGCCAGGTCACCGAGCACTTCGGCGAAGTCCCAGCCGCCGCGAGAAGACACGAGCCCAGGCACGTTCTCCACGAAGACGAATCGCGGTCGAAGCAGAGCAACGACCCGTCGATACTCGCGCCAGAGCGAGGATCGTTCGCCGCCGAATCCTGCCCGCTTTCCGGCGACGGACACGTCCTGACACGGGAATCCTCCGCAGACGACATCGACGGCGGCGAGCTCGCTTCCGACGGCGCACACGTCGTCATGTCGAACAGCGTGAGGCCAGTGCTTTGCGAGCACTGCGCGGCAGAATGGTTCCTTCTCGACTTGCCAGACAACATGGCCTCCCGTGGCGTGCTCGACGCCCAGCTCTAGCCCGCCGATACCCGAGAACAGTGACCCGATTCTCACGCCACCCTCCCCACATGCAGCGCCCGCGCGAGCGCGCCCGCCGCGAATCCCGCCAGCAGCCGGCACAGCGACGCTGCCCACCCCGTGCACGTCGTGGCAAGGGCCGCGGCGGAGGGCATCGCGAGCAGCCACAGCGCGCACTCTTCGGCGTGATCGCGGGTCACAACCCACCCCGTCGCTCTGCGATCGCGCGGAGCACGTCATTTTCGGCGGCGAGCACGTCGGCCTCGCTCGCGTCGCCTCGGAGCAGCTCGCCCAGCGTGCGCGAGAGGTCCAGCGCCAGCGCGCGGAGCGTCTCCTGACGACCACGGGGCGAGCGCTCGTAGACCTCGTGCGCGATGGCGGCGCGGAGGTCATCCTCGCCGCACCACGCCAGGCGCGTGGCCTCCACGGGCGTGCGGCGCACGGAGCGCACCGGCGACAGCACGGGGCGGGTCATGCCCACACCCCGAGCACGTCGGACAGGCGCGCGGACGGCGCGAGCACGTCGCAGAGTTCGTCGATCTCGTCGCGCGTCGGGCGTCGCGCCCGGTCGATCCGCGCGAGGGCCGCAGTCTGCGCTGCAGTGCGCTGTGCGAGATAGTACCGACGCGCGGCAGCCTCGATGAGTCGGCGGCGCTCAAGGCGTAGCTCGGGGCTCACGCGCACACCTCGATCAGCACTGCCGCCACCGCATCGGCGAGCCGCAGCGCATCGCCCACGTCGGCGTCACGGCACCAGCGCTCCGTGTCGAGCGTGCGTCGCAGCCGCGCGTCTTCGTGCGCCTCCGTCCACCATGCTTCCTGATCCAACACATCCATCGTCGTCTCCTGCGCCCTCGGGCGCGCGTATGGGTCGGTGGAGCTCTCGGGATCGAACCGAGCGCGCGGCGAAAGAGGAGAAGCCCGCGCGGTCACCAGAACAGCCCCGTGTGCGCCCCGAAGGGCGCGGGGAATCACGCGGCGCGGCGCACGGTCGCGGCGTTCTCTGCGGCTCGCTCGCGGCGTTCGGTGGCCTTCGCAAAGGCGTCGGTGATCTGGCGCTCGCAGGTGTCGAGATCCCACCCAGTGAGCGCCTGGAGTCGCTCGGCGGCGAGCGTGGCGTACCCGCGCAGCGACCCGTGGGCCACGACGCTGTTGAGCACCGCGCGCACGGCGGTCTTTCCCGCGAGGTGCGCTCGCTGGCCGTCTCGGGTGCGGGTCCAGTCGGCGGCGCTCGGAGCGTCGGCGGTGGTCGTCTGCGCGCTGTCGCCCGTGGCGGTGGTCTGCTCGCACGCGGAGGGGGCGTCTGTGCCCGTGGGCGGCTCGGGCGGGGTGAGCGCCGCGCACGCCGCTTTCAAGGCCGACGTGGCCCTTCCCGTGGCGACGGCGTCGGTGGCGTCGATGCGGGCGACGGTGCGGGCGAGGGCCTTCCACGCGACGGGCTTGTGGTCGGCGGAGAAGCTTGCGCCGACCTTGATCCACCAGCGGGCGGCGGTGTCGAGGTCGGTGGCGTGCTCTGCGACGGCGTCGAGCGACCGCGCGAGCTCGCCGGTTTCGGACGCGAGCACGGCGCGGACTTCGGCCTCGTTGACGGACACGTAGTGGCGGATGGCGGCAGCGGCGATCGAGTACGCGCCGCCCGCGCCTTCGAGGTACTCGGCCACGTCGCCCACGCCTTCTTCGTGCAGACCCGCGAGCAGGTCGCGGTAGCAGATGTGCACCTCGATCACGCGCTCGCAGATCTCGACAGCGGCGACGAAGGCGGCGAAGGCGCGCGAGCCTTCGGGCTCTTCGCGGACGACGACGGGGGCGGGGGATGCGTCGGGGCGCTCGATCTCGTCGGCGGTGTAGAGCCCGAGGAGCACGTCAGGGTACACTTCCCGCGCGAGGTCAGCGGCGACGCGGTGACGGAGCATCTGCGCGGGGTACTGCGCCCACGTGCCTTTGCCGCCGAGCCCCGCGCGCTTCGCATCCTCGGCCGTCCAGGTCTTGCGGGCGGGCTCGGCCTCGCCTTCGCGATGCGTCTCGATCGTGCACTCGGCGGCGGTGCTCTTGATCACGCGCCACGAGCGGCAGAGTCCGCTGCGACGCACCACGGCGACCATCAGGTCTGCGGAGAGCACCGGGCGCCCGCTCACCACGTAGATGCCGCGAAGGCTCTGCATGGGCGGCAGGCCCAGCTCGCGGCCGGTCAGCAGGAGCACCACGGCCTCTTCGGCGCGACGCACGGCCACGAGGCCGGATGCGACGGCGGTGCGCGCAAGGCGCTCCGTGTCGTCGAGCGAGTGGATCACGAGCCCGTCGGGCTCTCGAATCTGCATCGTCATCGTCTTCCTCTTTCGTCGAGCGGTTCCGGCGCTCGGGAGGCTGGCGGGCGCAGCGGGGGTCTGCTGTGCCGCGTGCCTCCCCAGGGCCGGAGCCCTCGGGTGTCAGCCGAGCGAGACCCGTCCGCGGCTGCGGATCTGGCGTGCGAGCACGGGGTGCCCGGCCACGTCCAGCCCCACCGCAATCTCTTCGCGCTCGGCCTCGACGGCAGCGCGGATGGCGTCGGGCGACACATGGGCGTCGGCGATCTCGGCGAGCAGCGGCCCCGGGTTGCAGATGTCGCAGACATCGCCGCTCGTCGGCTCGATCTCGCAAGCGGGGCACAGGCCGTCCGCGGTCGTCGTGCGAGGACACGCAGGGCACGAGTGCACTGCGGTTTCGGTCGTGCTGTGGCCGGTCATTGTGCGACCTCACGGTCCAGCACGCGCCCAAGCTCGATCTCTCGCTGCGCGCGGGCGAAGTGCTCGATCGCAGCCTGCTCCAGCGCGCACCAGCGCGGGTCACGGCAGGGCGCGCAGTAGCACGTCGGGCACGCGGGCTCCCTCGTGGGGAGCGTGGGCTCGGCGGCGCTCACGATGCCCTCCGCGCAAGCTCTTCGGAGGTCTCGACCACCCACCACGAGACCGAGAGGCCGCACGCTCTTGCCAGCACCTTTGCGGCGCCTACGACGTCGTCCCGCCGAACCTTGCCGAGCACGTCGGCCACGTCGCCCACGGGGCCGCGTGTGCGGCTCAAGCGGTCGGCGTCGGCGATCAGGTCGGCCCAGACATCGGGCGCGAGCATCCCGCGGCGAAGCCCATCCACCACGCGGACATGCATCGGTGACCGGCAGTGCGCAGCGTGTCCGCCTGATCGCGCAGGACCAGGTCGCGCAGTGCCTCGACGGTGATGTCGTGAGCGATGCAGGCGCAGCGGATCACCAGCCGGTCGGTGGTGTTGCGGCTCTCGTGCTCACCATCGCCGCCGCAGTAGGGGCAATCAGGGTCCGCGAGGTCGCGGCAAGACACCATCATTGCGGCGCTCACGCGAACACCCGATCCATGGTGCGCGACAGCCATCGGCACTTCTCAGCGCAGTTGCACGAGAGCTCGTGATCGAGCGCGTCGGTGGCTCGCTCCTGGCATTCCTCGCACAACCCGCTGTCGGGCAGCGCGATGCCATCGGGGCACCCAGCGCAGTCGGCGGGGCGCTCGTCGGTGCGCGACTCGTAGTCACGAGCGGCGCGAGCGAAAGACGCTTCGAGGTTGGACGTGGACACGGTGCCTCCACCGCGGGCCGTGTGTGGCGCCGTCGGTGGAGAGACACTAGTGCGTTGAAACTAGTGCGTCAAGTGCAACGCACTAACGCGCGTCGATTTTCGCCAACAGGCTGATTGTGCACTGGATCATGAGTGCTTCGGGCGTTGCTGTGAGTCCACGGTGTCTCAGTTCGGCGGCGGCATCGAGCCATGCGCCAGCGCACTTTTCGAGCAGCGCCCGCGCCTCGGGCGCGTCTGGGTCGCCCACAAAGTCTGTCCAGCGTGGCGCGACGGTGCGAGCCACGGACGTCGCATCGCGCGGCAGGTGGCGCCCTGGGGTGAGTCTTGCGCCTGCCGCGCTCTCGATCCGCAACTCGTCGGCCTCGGATGCGCGCGGCGGCGTGGGTGTCGGCGTGCTGTTTGTCTCCGGCGTCGAGGTGAGGCCGAGCGTCTTGAGCACGGGCTGAATGCTGGCCTCTGAGGGCGTCGCGTCAAACCCGCCGCGCTCCAGCTTCGACACGGTGGTTTGCGAGACGCCTGACGTTTCTGCCAGCTTGATCTGTGAGAAGCCCCGCGCAGTGCGCGCGGCGCGAGCCTGTTGACCGAGTCCCATATGCCGGAATTCTAGGCGTTCGGCGCTCGATGCAGCGGCGCACTTGGTAGACACTTGACGCACTAACGCGTTCGCACTAGTGTTGGCGGTAATCATGCCTACTCCCTTTCACCGAGCTCGGCTTGATGCTGAGCTCTCACAGTCCGAGGTCGCCGCGATTGCTGGCGTCTCTCAGGGCGCCGTGTCGAAGCACGATCGGCGCACTTCCGTACCGGCTGAGATCGCCGTCGCCGCACGCGTGGCGAAGGCCGTGGGGCTCTCGCTCGACGAGATGTTTCCCGATGCCGCCGAGGCACCGTACGCACCCCCGAGAGGGCGAAAGCGCTCGCTCAAACGGCAAGGCGCGAAGCGTCGCGGGACGGCGGCGCACCCGTGACCAGCGATCGACCCACGATCCCCGCGCCTCGGCTGCGGGCGGATGTGCACGAGACGGAGTTTCTCGCGGCGGCACTCGCGCAGCTTGCCGAGCACTTGAAGACCATCACACCTGACGAGATCAGCACCCGAAAGCAAGCCGCTCGACGGCGCGAGATTCGCGATCAGGTGGGCTTGTACGCCGCTGAACTCGGGCTGCGGTGGGCGGGTCATGCGTCCACTACGGGCGCTGCGACCGCAGAAGATACGGCGGGTGCGTCGTGAGGCGCACGATCTTCGCCGCGATCCTCGGCGCGCTGCTGTCGGTGTGGGGGCTCGCAGACCGCGTGCTCGGGCGGATCACGGGCCGTCTGGCGCGCGCGGCTTTCGGTGCGGTTGATCGTGATTTCGTGCGCGACGAGGCCGACCACGCGCGCCGGGTGATGTGGTCGTGAGCGCCGCGTTCAACCTCGCCCCGACGTGGGTGGAGCAGCTCCGGCTTTGCGATGAGGCGCGGCCCACGGGCTATCCCTGCGCCGCCGGGTCGTGTCGCCATCGGGTCGCGCGTGATGGCCGACGGTGCGCGGTCCACGAGGACCAGGCGCGCGAGGATCCGACGCCCGCAGAGGTCGATACGCTGGTGCGGTGGGGCTGGCGGTGCGTCCGGGGCGAGTGGCTCGACTCGCAGGGCAAGTACCGCCAGCACTGGCGAGCGGCGCTCCACCGGATCGCGGCGGATCAGCGGCGGGGGGATGAGCCGTGATCGAAGACCTCCGCGCCCCGTTTCCCTACTTCGGCGGAAAGCTGCGTGCGGCCCCGCTGATCTGGTCCGCGCTCGGAAGGGTCCAGAACTACGTCGAGCCGTTCTTCGGCAGCGGCGCGGTGCTCCTCGCGCGACCTCGCGAGTGCTGGGCGACACCCGACGGACCCGGCACCGAGACCGTCAACGACGCCTCGCGGTTCCTCGCGAACTTCTGGCGCGCGCTCGCCGCCGACCCCGAAGCCGTGACGCGGTGGGCGTCGTGGCCGGTGAACGAGTGCGACCTGCACGCGCGTCACCGCTGGCTGGTTGATGCGCTCCCGGCGCTCGCGAGCGCGATGGACTCGGACCCGCATCACTACGACGCGAAAATCGCGGGCTGGTGGGTGTGGGGCCTGTGCTCGTGGATCGGCACCGGGTGGTGCGATGAGACGCGCTCGGGGCGGCTCCCGACGCAACTCCCGCACCTCGGGGATGCGGGGCAAGGTCTGCATCGGAAGCTGCCGTATTTGGGCGGCGGTGATGGCGGCGTCGGTCGCGGGATCAACCGCAAACTACCGCAGCAACTCCCCCATTTGGGCGGCAACCACGACAGCGGGCGAGGCATTCACACGCCCGCGCGTCGCGACAACCTCTTCGCCTATCTCTCCTCCCTCTCCGATCGTCTCCGCGGCGTGCGCGTCGCGTGCGGGGATTGGTCGCGCGTCTGTGGTGACTCTGTGACGTGGCGACACGGCGTGACCGGCGTGCTGCTCGATCCGCCCTACGCCGAAGGCGCGCAGCAATACGCCGCGGGCGGCACGGGCACCAACCTTTCCGCCGACGTGCGCGAATGGGCGATCAAGGCGGGCGACCGGCGCGATATGCGCGTGGTGCTCTGCGGGCTTGAGGGCGAGCACGAGATGCCACCGTCGTGGCGCTGTGTGCCCTGGAAAGCGCGCGGCGGGTACGGGTCGCAGCGGGAGGACGGCGACAATCAGAACCGCCACCGGGAGCGCTTGTGGCTCTCGCCGCACTGCATCGACGCCAATCGCCAGCCTTCGCTCTTCGGAGGTGCGCCGTGATCGACGCGAGCTTTGAGCACGGCGGTGCGACGCACCACGTCAGGCTCTGCGAGCGCACGGGGCGGGTGACGGGGGCGGTGCTCGGCCTGTGGGACTTCGAGGCCGACGGACTCCACCGACGCCCGCGGCTGTCGGCTGCGGACGGAGAGCTCGCGATCGAAGCCGAGCGGGCGCTGCGGCGAGCCGTGACAGAGCATCGGGAGCGGCGCGGGCAGCAGCGGCTGCCGGGGGTGGGGCTGTGAGCGCGCTTCGTCCGCACCAGGTGGCGGCGGTGGAGGCCGTGCAGGCGTGCTACCGGCGGCGGGTCAAGCGCGTGGTGCTGGTGATGCCCACCGGCGCGGGCAAGACCCACACGGCGGCGGAGCTGATCAGGCGCGCGGTTGCGAAGGGACGGCGCGTGCTGTTTCTCGTGCATCGGCGAGAGATCGTGCTGGACACCGTGCGGCGCGTGCGCGCGGCGGGACTCGCGTGCGGCGTGGTGATGGCGGGGACGGCGGCGGAGGACGCGCCGGTTCAGGTGGCGAGCGTGCAGACGATTGCGGCGCGCGGCAATCACCCGGCGGCGGAGCTGGTGATCTGGGACGAGGCTCACCACACCGCAGCGGACACGTACCGGGCCATCGCCGCGAAGTACCCGGACGCGTATCACCTCGGGCTGACGGCGACGCCGGAGCGCGGCGACGGCCAAGGACTTGCGGACGCGTTCGACGAGCTCGTCGCGCCCGTGACGGTGGCCGAACTCACCGCGGAGGGACTGCTCTCGCCGTGCGATGTGATCGCGCCGACAGAGAGGCTTCAGGGGGCCATTGCAGACAACCCAGTGGACGCGTGGATCGCGCATGCGCAGGGGCGGCCGACGGTGGCGTTCTTCGCGACGGTGGCCGAGAGCGAGAGCTACGCGCGCGACTTTGAGCGCTTTGGGATCAAGGCGGCGCACGTCGATGGAGAGACCTCTCGGCGCGAGCGGGACGCGATCCTCGCGCGGTTCGCAGCGGGGGAGATTGACGTGCTCTGCAACGTCTTCGTGCTCACCGAAGGCTGGGATTGCCCGCGCGCGAAGGTGTGCGTGATCGCCCGCGGCTGCGGCTCGACGGGGACCTACCTTCAGATGGTGGGGCGCGTGCTTCGGCCCGACGGCAGCGGGTGCCGTGCGCTCCTGATCGACCTCGCAGGGGCGACATTGGAGCACGGACGACCGGACGAGGTGCGGCTGTTCACGCTCGACGGGATCGAGCGCAAGAAGAGCGGGCGCGAGTGGATCGCGATGTGTGAGGCGTGCGGGTACACGTGCCTCGGCACCAAGCGCGGCAAGGCGTGCAAGCGCTGCGGAAAACCGTGGCCCGTCCCCGAGGCGAAGACGATCGCGGGTGCCGCTCTTGGCCCGGTCGGACACGTCGCGACGCGAGACGAAAAGGATCAGGAACTACAGCGGCTTTTGAGGCTTGCGCGGGAGCGTGGGTATCGGCCGGCCTGGGCAGGCTTTCGGTTCAAATCCAAGTACGGCCATTGGCCGCGGGGGATCGCGTGAGCGAGGGAGAGATTCAGGACGCCGTGCGGCTCGCACTGGCGGACGTGCCAGGGCTTGTGCTCTGGCGGAACAACGTCGGGATGGCGGAGCACTGGAGCCCGCAGGGTGTCCAGCGGACACGCTACGGGCTCGCGCCGGGGAGCGCCGATCTGATCGGGTGCCTCGGCGGACGATTCGTCGCGCTGGAGATCAAGACGCCGAAGGGGCGGCTCACGCCCGAACAGAAGACCTGGCTCGCGCTGGTCGAGCGACACGGGGGGCTGACGGCGGTGGTGCGCAGCGCGGACGAAGCGCTCGCGGTGGTGCGGGGGTGGCTGTGAACGTGCGGAGAAAAGCGGTGGCTTTGTCCAAGCTTGGGCGCGCAGCGCTCTGGTACGCGATCGAGCGCGGGTGGCGCGTGTTTCCGCTGCACAGCGTGATCGACGCAAAATGCTCGTGTGGGTCGGCGTCGTGCGGGGGTGCGGGCAAGCACCCGAGGACCGAGCGCGGGTGCCTCGACGCCACGACGGACGCGAACGTGATCCAGGGATGGTGGGAGCGGTGGCCCGACGCGAACGTGGGCATTGCGACCGGCGGCGGACTGCTCGTGATCGACGTGGACCCAAGGCACGGCGGCGACGACACGATGGTGGATCTTGCGCGCGCGCTCGGGACGTTGCCCGACACCGTCGAGGCGCTGACGGGGGGCGGTGGGCGGCACATCTATCTCGCGAGCGAGACGCCCGTGCGCAACAGCGCGTCGCTGCTCGGCGCGGGGATCGACGTGCGCGGCGAGGGGGGCTACGTCGTCGCGGCCCCCAGCACGCACGAGAGCGGGCGGGCGTACTGTTGGGAGGCATCGAGCCGTCCTGAGGCCGTCGAGGTCGCGACGGTGCCGGCCGCATGGCTCGACGCGATGGTGCGAAAGCCCAAGCTCCGCGCGCTTCCCGGGGGGCAAGGAGAGCCGATTGCGGAGGGCGGGCGCAACGACACGCTGCACCGACGCGCGTGCTCGATGCGGTCGTTTGGCGACGACGAGGCGACCATCCTCGCGCAGCTCCAGTCGCTCAACGAACTCCGGTGCGTGCCCCCGCTCGACCCGGCGGAGGTCAAGAAGATCGTGCACAGCGCGTGCAAGCACGAACCGGGGCTTTCGCCCGAGTACCGGGCCGCGAAGGACCGGGCCGCGAAGCGCGTCGAGGCCGCCGAGGGCGACGTCACCAACGAGACCGGCGACTGGATGGCCGACCTGCTTCGCACGCCGCGCGGCGCGGTGCGAAACAGTTTCGCAAACCTCTGCGCCATCCTGCGCTTCGCGCCCGAGTACGGCCCAGCGCTGCGCTACGACGAGATGAATTTGACGCCCGTGCTCGAGGGTGCGGCGATGTCCGATGCAGCCCTTGGGGCAGTGCGGGAGCGGATTGAGCGCACGTACGGAATCGCGCCGAGCGCGGACGCCGTTTCCGCGGCGCTCCTGACGGTTTCATGTGAGCGCCGCTACCATCCCGTCAGGGACTACCTCGACGGGCTCAAATGGGACGGTTCCGCTCGATTGGCCACGGTGTCCGAGCGCATCCTCCGCGCGGACGCGACGCCGATCAACGCCACGATGATCCGGGCGTGGTTTATCTCGGCGGTCGCCCGTGCCCTTCGGCCCGGCTGCAAGGTGGACACCGCGCTGGTGCTGGTGGGGCCGCAGGGGGTGCAGAAGAGTGGCTTCTTCCGGGTGCTGGGAGGCCGGTGGTTTTCGGACACGGCCATCAACCTCGACTCGAAAGACGCATTCCAGCAGCTCCGCGCCGCGTGGGTCTACGAGTGGGGCGAGATCGAGCAGATCACCGGCCGCGCGCACGCGGGCAAGGTCAAGGCGTTTGTGACCTCGCAGGTGGACAGCTTTCGCCCGCCCTTCGCCCGCACCGTCGCCGCCTACGACCGCGCCAACGTGATCGTGGGCAGCACGAACGAGGACCAGTTTCTCAACGACGCGACGGGCTCGCGCAGGTTCTGGGTCGTTCGCGTGAACGGGCGGATCGACCTCGACGCGCTCGCGGCCGATCGGGACCAACTTTGGGCCGAGGCCGTCCACGCGTTCCGCGCGGGGGATCCCTGGTGGCTTTCCGGCGAAGCCGAGGGGCTTCGGTCTGAGAGTTCGGAGGACTTCCGGGTGAGCGACCCCTGGGAGGATGCAGTGTCTACCTGGATCGACACCCGCACACCTGACTCACCAAAGACCTTCACCACCCGACAGATCCTCACAACAGCGCTGAGTGTACGTCTAGAAGACCAGACCCAGGCGGCGGCGAACCGGGTCGCGGCGGTGATGAAGAAGCTCGGATTCCGCAATCGTGTCGTGTGGTTGGACAGCAAAGCCCAACGGCTTTGGGAGGTGTCGAAATGACCGGTGGCCTTACGCCTTGCACCCCTTTCACTCGATTTCCCATTTCTCCTGGCGTGATTGGTCACTCCCCCATCACCCCATCACTCTCACATCAGGAGGCGGATAACTGTCAGGAGTGCAAGAACACCTATAAACAAGACACTTACACTACTAATACATATACTGTAAGGGAGTGTAATGTTGTAAGAACAGGGCTTTCCGTGTGTGGCCGTCGGGGTGACGCGTGAGCGCGCCGCGGATCGTCGCTCTCGAAGGCGTGCACGCAGCCGGGAAGACTACGCACACCGACCACCTCGCGCTCGCGCTGCGCAGGGCGGGCGTGTACGCGATGCCCTGGCACCATCCGAAGCCGCCCGAGACGTGCCGCACGCCGTACTCCCGCGCGCTCTGGTACGCGCTCGCGCGGGCGGCGTTTCTGGAGACCACCGTCGTCGAGGCTGCGACGACACCCGATCTACCGCCGCCCGTGTGGATCGTGGACCGCTGGTCGTGGAGCACGATCGTGGACGCCATGACGGTCGCGCCGGAGTCCGACCGAACCGCGATGCGGCTGCTCTACAGCGCCGAAATGGAGAGCAAGGGGCCGACGCCGCTGACGATCCTGCTCACGGCGCCGCTGGCCGAGATCGAGCGCCGCCTTGTCGCCCGCGGCGAGAGCACGGCGGGGATGCGCGAGGTGCACGGGGAGTACCTGCGGCTCGCGGAGTGGCACGGGTGGCCGGCGGTGGCGACATCGCTGCCGCGCGAGCAGGTGACGGAGCGGCTGGTCGGGATCGTCAGGGGGTGGCTGTGATGGCGATGTTCACCTTTACGCCTTTGCCTCCCACCGCGACCCCGCCCGCACCCACCCTGACCGACGCTGCCATCTCGGCCATTGTCCGGTCACTCGCGCCGCTCCAGGCCCTCACGGGTGCCGTGCGCGCGTTGCCCGTGAGCCCCGACCGCGTGCAGTCCACGCCGACCGCTGACAGCGGCGCGCCGTCGGAAGCCAGCGACCGCGGCACGCTCGCACGCGCCCGGGTGCTCTCGCAGCGCATGGGGCGGGTGCCGGTGGCCGAGCGGGTGACGCTCGAATGGCTCGTGACCTACGCGCACACGGACGCGCACCCCGAGACGCTGGCGTTTCTCTGCGCGAGCGACGGGAGCGGAATGCGGGCGACGTTCGATCTCGCGAGCGATGCAGCCGCCGCCGTCAAACGCGGCCGACTGGCGATCGAGCACGAAGCGAAGATGGCCCGCACGCGACTGCGTCACGGCGCCGCGGCGCCGACAGACGCGACGGTGGCAACGAGACTGCGGGAGGCCGTCGAGCGAGAGGCCGCAGCAGATGAGCGGTGCGTGGCCCTCCGCGCGCAGATGGTGCGATGGGGCCGCGCAAAGATCGCCGCGGCGTGCGCGGCGTGGGAATGTGCACGCAACGCTTGACACCCGTCCCGATTCCTGTCCACCATTGTGCCAGCACGCCCCCTGTCAGCGCCACACCTGCGCCCGCAGCTCGACGCACTTGACAGAATCCACGCTCACACGCGCCGACCTCGTCGCGCGCGGAATCGCCACGCGCACCGCCGCGCGATGGATCGAGGCCGCTCGACGCGAAGGTCGCGCCCGCAAGGTGCCCGTCGCGATCGGCAGCGGCGCCACGCGCGAGGCGTGGGCGATGGTCGTGCGCACGTCTGACACCCCAGCCCCCGAGGCGAAGTGATCCTCCGCACAGTCCACACGCACACCGACGGTTTCGGTGCACCGCTCGGCCATGTGCTGATCGACATCGACACGACCGGCGAGGTGCGCGACACGCACGCGCAGCAGCACCAGCGGTCGATGTGGCGCGGCATTCGCGAGGCGTTTTTCGAGACACCCGAGGGTGTGCCGTACCCGTACTTTGACGGGCGCCGCACGCACCAGGTGATGACGATCGCGGAGCTCGCCGCTGTCACACGACGCGAGCGCATGGGGTGGGGCGTCGTGTGGCGCGAAGACCCGAAGGCGGTGGTGTGACGTGGCAGGTCACCCGCCAATTACGCCGGATGAGCTTGCACGCGCGACGGCGGTGTACCTCGAAACGGGGAGCTACACCGAGGCGGCCAGAGCGATCGGCCGAAGTCTTGGCGGCACCCGCGACGCGCTACGAAAACACGCATCTGACGTAGATCGGCGTAGCGTTTACGCACGCACGCTCGATGCCGCACTTTCCGAGGCAATCGACGCCGAACGTGCGGCCGTCCGGCTGCTCCGCGGCGACCTCAAGAAGCCCCGCGGTCGCAACGGCGTCGTGAGCGCACTCGGCGACGCGACCCGCACTCTGATCACCGCCACCACGGCGCACGCGAAACTCGTAGGCTCGCACGCCGCCGAAAAGATTGACCTCGATGTCGGTGCCGACGATGACCTCGCTCGCCGCCTCGCTCGCCTCGTCGCCCCGACGGGCGGAGATCCTGGCGAGCCTGTCGGCGGCTGAACGCCGACGACTCCTCCACTGCTGGCCCGTGTGGGCGCGCCCCGACCAGCTCCCGCCTTCGGGCACGTGGCAGCGGTGGCTCATCCTCGCGGGCCGCGGTTGGGGCAAGACGCGCACCGGGGCCGAATGGGTGCGTGACCGCGCGCTCCGCGACCCCGGCTGTCGTGTCGCTCTCGTCGCACGCACCGCCGCCGACGTGCGCGATGTGATCGTCGAGGGCGAGTCCGGCATCCTCGCGGTGCACGCCCCGGGCGAGCGCCCGACGTGGGAGCCTTCGCGCCGTCGGCTGACGTGGCCCAACGGCTCGATGGCAACGACCTACAGCGCCGACGTGCCCGACCAGCTTCGCGGACCGCAGCATCACTACGCCTGGGCCGACGAGCTCGCGTCGTGGGAGCGCCCGGACACGTGGGATCAGCTCATCTTCGGCCTTCGCCTCGGCATTACCCCGCAGGTCGTGGTCACCACGACCCCGCGCCCGACGCCGATCATTCGCGCGCTCCTCACTGCGCCCGGGACTGTCGTCACTCGCGGTCGCACACTCGACAACCGCGCGAACCTCGCGCCGGGCGTCGTCGCTGACCTCCAGCGGCGCTACGGCGGGACGCGCCTCGGGCGGCAGGAGCTCGACGGCGAGGTGCTCACCGACACTCCCGGCGCGCTGTGGACGTGGGACCGGATCGACGCAGCGCGCGTCACCGTCGCCCCCCAACTGCGGCGCGTTGTGGTCGCGATTGACCCTGCGGTCAGCGCGGGCGAGGGCAGCGACGAGACGGGCATCATCGTCTGCGGCATCGGCTTCGACGGCCGGGGCTACGTGCTCGAAGACGCGAGCGGCAAGTACTCGCCCGATGGCTGGGCGCGGCGCGCGGTGCACCTGGCGGCGGAGCACAAGGCCGACAGGATCGTCGCCGAAGTCAACAACGGCGGGCAGCTCGTGGAGCACACGCTCCGCACCGTAGACCGCGCGGTGGCGTACAAGGCCGTGCACGCGAGCCGCGGGAAGGCGACGCGCGCAGAGCCCGTCGCCGCGCTCTACGAGCAAGGCCGCGTGAGTCACATCGGCCGCCTCGACGCGCTCGAATCGCAGATGACCGGCTGGGATCCATCGACCAGCACGAAGAGCCCCGACCGCATCGATGCGCTCGTGTGGGCGCTAACAGAACTGATGGTCTCCGCGCCCGGCACCGTCCAGACAGGCACAATTCGTGGACTCCGCTGACAACACCTCACCTCTCCTCGCCTCGCTTCAGATGCTCGCGGCCCGAGGCGCGTCCACGCTGGTCGAGAAGCTCAGCGCGAAGAACGAGGCGCTCCTCGGCGACTTCGGGAGCGATTGGTTCCAGCTTGTGCGCGACGCATACGAGGGCACCGGAGGCTTTCGAGCCGCCACCATCGCCGCGCAGATCGGCCAGTGGTACGGCCCCGGCTCCTACGAGCGCGGCCCGCTCCTGGCGATCACTCGCAAGACCTATTTGACGCAGTTCCCGCGCGAGGAACAGCTTGAGTTTTCGCGCCGGGTGGCGTCGAGCGCGTACCTGAACCTAGTCGCACCGATCGTCGACACGTACAGCGGCCATCTCGCGAAGCGGCCGGCGAAGCGACAGACGGACAGCGACTCGATCCGCGCATGGTGGGACTGCACCGACGACGCTGGCCGCAAGGTCGACGCGTGGATGTCTGTCGGCATCCAGCGCGCGCAGCTCTACGGCTGGGCGGTCGCTCTCTTCGACCGCGACCGCGACCCGCGCGCATCGCGCGACACCGTGCAGACGCGCGCGACGTGGGTATCCCCCGAGGAGATCCTCGACTGGTGCGTGGGCGACGACGGCGACCTCGAATGGATCCGCTTCGGCTCCGTGCTGACCGAGTCAGACCCGATCACAGGCGACACCGTCACGCGCAAGACCTTTACGCTCTGGACGGAGATGGAGTGGACCTGCGCGACGGTCGCCACCACCGATGGCCACGACGTGATCGAGCGCATTGACGGAGACGTGCACGGCCTCGGCCGCGTACCTGTCGCCGTGCTGCGTTGGCGCCCGTCGCTCGACCCTCGGGCGCTGATGGGCATCTCGCAGGTGTCCGACGTGGTCCCGCTCGCGCTCGCGCTTTTCAACACCGAGAGCCAGCTCACGCACCACCTCGCGAACGCCGTCTTCGCCATCCTCGCTGTCCAATCGGACACGCCGAACGCGCTCGAAAACACCAAGCTCGGCGTCAGCAACGGGATGGTCTACCCGACCGGCTGCGCTGCGCCGAGCTTCATCGCCGCGCCCGAGAGTGTCTCGATGCAGCTTCAGGTGCGCGCTGACCAGATCATCGACGCCATCTATCAGGCGGCGAAGATCGAGCGGCCAAAGGCGAGCGCGGCCGGCGGCGACGTGGCCTCGGGCATCGCCCGCACGTACGACTTCCAGCAGACCGAGGCGGCGCTGCAGGCATTCGTCGGCCGCATCGTGGCGTTCGAGCAGGAGTGCGCCGCCATCGTCGCGACGTGGGACGCCGCGCCCGTGTCGAGCGACTATGAGAGCGCCAAGGACATCGCCGAAGAGATCGGGCGTGCCGTCGCGGAGCACACTCGGATTGAGTACCCGACGCGCTTCGATGTGCGCGGGTTGCAAGACGAACTTGGCGCTCAGTTCGCGGTGCTTACAGACGCCGTGCGCGCGCAGCTCCCGCCCGTCGCCGTGAAGCACGCGCGCGAGACCATCGCCCTCGGGCTCAACCCCCAGGCCACGACCGCCGAGGAGCAGACGATCCGCGACGAGTGCGCGGAGATGTACGCGCGCGACGCAGCCGCACTGACCTCGCCGCCAGCGCCCACCGTCGCCACGCTCGCGGACGCCCACGCAGCCGGTCACGCCGAGATGGCCGCGGCCATCGAACAGCTTTCCCCCGCGGCCGATGGAGCGCTTGTCGCGCACCCGCCGGCCGCATCCACCGCCACCGAGTGACGCACCCGCCAGCTCGGAGCACACCCGCACAGCGGCCCGCGACCATGCGCGGCGCCGAGGGAGACCATCATGGATCCGACCACCACTGACGCGGCAGATACCGCGACCGCCCCATCGTCTCCAGCCTCGACCACGAGCGACAAGCCCACCGCGACGTACACCAAAGAGGACCTCACGCGGATCGTCCAGCGTGAGGTCGGCAAGGTGGCCGCCGAGTACGCGCCGCTCAAGGAGCGCCTCGCCGCCCTCGAGCAGGAGAAGCAGGCCGCCGAGGAGGCGAAGCTCTCGCAGTCCGAGCGACTCCAGCGCGAGCTCGCCCGCAAAGAAGAGGCCCTCGGCGCGAAGATCGCCGAAGCCTCCGCGGCCGCGAAGGCTGAGCGCGAGAAGCGCTACACGCTCCAGCGCCAGCACACGGCGGGCACGATCGTCACGCAGTACGCCGCGAAGCTGCTCAACCCCGGGCTGGCGCCTCACGTCGAGCGGCTGGTGATGGACCGCATCGTGATCGAGGCCGGCGACGATGGCACCGAACGTCTCGCGATTCAGATGGGCGACAAGGGCGACACCGAGCCCCTCACGCCCGACAGCGTCGCTCGCTTCGCGGGCGCGTTCCTGACCCCGTTCCTGCACGTGCAGGGCGGCAGCGGAGCGCGCTTCTCGGGCAGCGGCACGCGCCAGCAGGTCGAGATCCGCGACCCGAACGCGCGCATCGCGGCCGGCCTCTCACTCCGCAAGTAATCCGACGCGGCCACAGCGCCGCACCGAGTCAATCCAATGGCACTTACCCTGTCCGAAATCGTCAAGGGGGCCAACGAGATGGTCCTCTCTGGTGTGGTGGAGAACATCATCACCGTCGATGCACTCATCAAGAACCTTCCGTTCCAGAACGTGGGGAACAGCGATCACCTCAACTTCGTGCGAGAGAAGGCGCTCCCGACCATCTCGCAGCCCACCAGCGGCGGCACGATCACCGCCGACGCGTCGATGGCTTTCGACCGCGTGACGGCCTACGTGCGTCGGTTCCTGGTCGATCAGGACATCGATGTCCTCGACGCCGCCGCCGCGGGAGGCATGGTCAACGTGAAGGCGAACGCCATCGCGAAGGCCAGCAAGAGCATCGCGCGTCAGTTCGGCACGTCGATCATCAGTGGTAACTCCAACTTCACCGCGACGGTGAACCAGAACGCCATTCCCATCTCGGGCGGCTCCGGGCTGATCACCATCAGCTCCATCACCGTCGGCCCTGGCCACGACTCGCGCAACCCGGTGGGCATCATCCGCTACACGCACTCCGGAACGACGCTCGCCTACAAGGCCCCGGGCGATGTCGCTTTCGGCGCCGAGGTCACCGCCGCCTCCGGCGCGAAGCTCTACTCGAACAACCCCAACCTGTGGGTGCAGATGGCCTACACGGGCACGCCGAACGGCAACGGCATGGTCGTGTTCTCGCTCTCGGTCACCTCGTCCACTGTGGACGTGGACGGCCTCGTGCGCCTCGTGCCGGCCGCGCAGACGATCACCGCCAGCACCAACGGTGACGCGATCACGCTCGCGACGCTCGACCAGCTCGCAGACCTGGTCACCGACCGATCAGGGCCGAAGGTCTACATCATGCCGCAGCGCACCCGGCGCGCCGTGGCCGCGCTGATCCGCGCCGCGGGCGGCGCGCTGATGGCCGAGTACGTCTCCGAGATCTTCCCCAGCGGAACCTCCGAGAAGTACATGAGCTACAACGGCATCCCGATCCTCTGCTCGGACTGGATCAGCACCACGCAGACTCAGGGCTCCAGCAGCACCGCTACGGCGGTCTACTGCGCCACCCTTGGCGAAGAGGGCGGGCTCTGCGGCATCTACTCCGACGCGGTGGATTCCGACGACCGCGGGATGGTCATCTCCAGCGGCGCCGGCCTCACCGTGCTCGACGTGGGAACCGTCCAGAACAGCGACGCGCGGCGCACCCGAGTCAAGGCGTACTTCGGCCTCAAGTGCGCGACCGAGCGCGGCGTCGCCGCCGCCACCGGCATCACGAGCTGAGCGCGCCATGTCGATCCCATCAGAGGCCCACTTCGACGCCCCGAAAGACCTCGTGCGCGTCGCGCATCGGCAGTCGTACACGGGCAACCTCGGCGGTCTCCGCGGGGTCGACTTCGTCGCGGGCGTGGCGCAGACGGGGTGCACCCGCCCCCACGCAGAGCGGCTGATTGGCATCATCGGGCAAGACATCTACATCGTCGGCCCGTGGGAGCCACCAGCCGCTCCGTCTGCGCCCGCTCCGCCCCCTCCTGCTGCCACCGCATCACCATCCGCTGACCCCCGCCAGAAGCCCCGCCGGTGACCACCACATACGCCACTGACGCGCAGGTCTACGACCGCTCGCCGCTCGCCGCATCCGCGCTCGCCGCGGTCAATGCGACGCTCACGGCGGGCGGGCAGTCGACCACCACGCTCGACGCCTACCGCGTCGAGGCAAAGCGCCAGATCCTCATCGCGCTGCGGCTCAAAGGCATTCTCACCGAGGCGCAGATCAGCCGCCCGGCCGATCTGCAAGAGCCCGAGATCTGCCTCGCGCTCGCGCTCCTCTACGAAGCCTCTGCGCAGCGCGTGAACCCCCGCGCTGGCGCGCAAGACCTCTTCGCGCAGAACGCGCTGCTGTGGCGCGACACCTACGTCAGGAGCCTCGCGGCCGCCGCGCCCGTGTCGGGCGTGAAGCCTGCGGGCAGGTCGTTCTCCTGGGGCCGCGGCTGACCCGTGGCGACCCATTGGACAAGCGTGCGCACCGCCGTTGCCTCGATCATCTCCGGCGCGAGCGGCACGACGCGCGTGGTGCCGCCGAGCACGTTCACGAGCGCCGATCTCAACACCGACCTCGGCGACCCGGAGCAGCCCGTCGCCATCGCAGAGCGACTCTTTGAACTCGTGCCCCGAGGCGCGCGCCAGGTCTCGCAGCCGATGGAAAACCCGCTCTCAGGCAACAACCGGGAGCAACTCGCGCTCCAACTCCGCATCGCGTACCGCGCCGACATCAACGGCAGCACGTACCCGAGCGCGACACCCGGCGACAGCCAGACCGAAGCCGCATCGCTCAAGGCCGCGAACGACTGGCACGTGATCCGCCGCGCGCTCCTCTGGCCACCCAACTGGGTCACTGTCGATGGTGTGACCATCGTGCGGATCGAGCCGGGCGACGCGAGCTTCGACGTGCAAGGCGCGAACGGGCTCGTGATCACCTCTGCCCGGATCGTCGTCGAGGTCGCGAGCAGTCCGCTCACGACGTGGGACCTCGGATGAGCGCCACCGTCGGGCAACCGCGCAACGACCTGCAGCGCGGCGTGCAATTCCTCGCGTCGATTCAGTCGCTCGTTCAGAGCCTCGGGTCAACCTGGACGATTGAGTTCGCACTGCCAGGTGGCCCGCGCCAGCCGCCGCGTACACTGCGCCCGCGCAAGCACGCCGCGCCCAAGCAACCGTCGATCGCGCAGGTCGCCATGTGGCAGATCACCGGAACGCGCAGGATGCCCGCGCGCAACCTCTTCGTCGTCACCGACCACGATCGCACGATGATCGGCAACGCCCTCGCACAGCGGTTCGCCCAACGCGTGCTTGAGGGCGGGCCGATGCTCGCCGCGCAGAACCTTATGACCGCCGCGGGCTTCTTGTGGCGCGACATGGTCGCCGCTCGCTTCGCGGCCGGCGGCGCTGACCTCACGCTCCCCCCGCTCACCGCCGACTACGTCGAGCGCAAGCGGCGCCTTGGCTACTACACCGGCATCGGCACGATGACCGGGCAGACAATCTCCGCTCTCCGACGCGCGCAACCCATCGCGCGAAAGCGCTGACACATGGCACAGATCCATCTGCACCCTGACACGCTCGTGTGCCGCATCGGCGCCGAGAGCACCTTCGGCACCACCGCCAGCACGATGAAGCGGCTGGTACTCACCGGCCCGCAGATCCCACTTGCCGGGCTCAAGACCGAGATGCTCCCGGTCGCCGACCTCTCGCCGCACATGGAGGATGCGCGCTCCCCCGTGCGCGGCCTCGCTCGCGGCGGTCAGGTCACGATGAAGACCGCCATCAAGCGCATCGCCGCGCGCCTCACGTCCGCAGCGACTCCCGTAGCGTACTCCAACGCGTCGGCGCTCTCGCACCAGATCCTCCTGCGCCACTGGATGGGCGGCGAGCACGTCGATGCAGGCTCAACGCTCGCAAGTTCTGCCGCCTCCGGCGCAGCCACCGTTGCGGTCGCGAGCGGCCACGGGTCGCGCTTCGCGGTCGGAAGCATGATCGGCATTGTCGAGGACACGGCAGGGCTGCGTCCCTACCTGGTCACGTCGGTGTCAACGGACACGCTCGGCATTTACCCCAACCTGCGCGGCGATGCCGCGTCCGGGGCCGTCGTCGCCAACAGCTACACCTACCACCGCAGCGAGGCTCACACGGGGCCGTCTTTGACCGTGGAGCAAGCGCAGTACGAGCCCAGCACGCCCACCGCGCAGCGGCGCGCACGGGGTGTCTACGGAGGCTGCAAGCTCACGCTGGCCGTGGGTCAGCAGCCCATGCTTGACTTCACGGGCGAAAGCTCGGCCGAGGACGGTCCGGGCGACCTGTCCATCCCGCTGACTGCGGCAGCCGACGACATGGGGCCGTATGTCGGCGCGTGGACGCCCGAGGTGCTCTTTCAGACGGGCGCGAGCTTCACCGCGTCCTATGTCTGCGACTCGCTGGAACTCGACGTGCCCAACGCGTGGCAGTGGATCACGCAGGGCGACGGCGTGGGCGCGCGCAACGGCGCTGTGCGCGTCAACGGCAAGAGTGGTCCGGCGACGTGGACCCTCAAGCTGCGAATGGACGCAGCCGAGTACACCGCGTTCACCGCCGACACGAGCCGTTATTTGATGGTGTGGGTGACCTCGGGCACCGGCACCAGCGCGCGCATCTTCGGCGTTCTCATCGCCCGCGCGGCCATGACTGAGGAGCCCGCGCAGGTCATTGAAAACGGGCTTGTGTTCGTCACGATCAAGGGCGTGGCGATGCAAGACACCGCGACCGCAGGAAGCCCCGTCGGCTCGTCGAGCACGGACCTTTCGCGCTCTCCCGTGCGCCTCTTCTTGATCTGACACCCCCCCCACAGCCCCGGAGCACACGCCGTGCGCATCGTCTCTCCGTCTGGTCCCGTCGTCGTCGTCTCGCTCAACGACCCCGCCCTCGATCGCGCTTCGCCCAAATGGCCCGATGCCTGCGCGGAGTATCTCACTGCGCGGCACCCCGATCAGATCGACGCGTTGCCCCTGGTAGCCGGCGGCGTGCTCTCGCGGTTCACGCTGGAACCCCTATCGGTCGCCGCGCTTGACTGGTGCCGCCGTGGCGACACTCCCGACATTCAGCGCGCGCGGGCGTTCCTTTGCTCGTGTCACCGCGTGATTGACGAGACTGGCCACGAGCACGTCCCCTCCAAGATCACCCGCACCGCCGAAGGATTTCCCGAAGCCGCCGCGGACTGGCGTATCACCATCGCCGGTGAGCACGGGATGGCCGTCGTTTGCGAGCTCGGTGACGTGGCCCTTCAGCGTGCGACCGTGCACCCGAGAGCGCTCGACCCTTTCGTCTGGCCGCGTGGCGTAGTTCTCGCGCGTTGACGTTCGCGCGGTCGCTCTGCGGTTGCGCCCGCGTTGTTGCGTCGGAGCACCTGACGGGCGACGAGGCAGACACAGAGCGCGGCGTCGGAGAGATGCTTTGCGAGCGGTGGGGGTGTCCCGCGGGCGGGCACACGCCGCCGACCACACTCCCAGACACCGCCGCCCTCCCGCTCGGTCGCACCGCTGTGCACGTCGCTCGTGCCGCGGGGCTGTCGGAGACGCCGCGCACCTGCCCCTTCGCGTGCCTTGAGCGCGCAGACGCTCTCACCATCCGCGTGATGCGCGCCGTGGTCCGATCGGGCGACGTGCTCCGCATCCCCGTCGCGCAGTCGCTCCCGGGCGGGACGACCGCAGCCGATGACCAGGCGCTCGACGCCTACCTCTTCGCTCACCACGCCGCGACGCGCGCGGACGACGCCGCGCGTGAGCGCGAGCGCGCGAAAGACCCCCAGCCATGACCATCACGCACACGCTTTTGATCGTCGTTCCGCTGCACGTGGACAACGCGCAGCCCGGGCGCATCGAGGCGCACCGGCCCGAAGGGGTGGGCGGCCTTGTTGTTGTTGCATCGGGGATCGAAGCCGCAGTCAAGGCACTTGTGCGCGAGCACGCTCCCGATGTGCGCGTCGAGGGCATCGGGGCGCATGTGATGGATGGTGCTCCAGAAGCTCTGACGCGCGCGCTCGACGCCGCCGCGGAGGCGCTCCGTGTCGAGTGATGCATTCGGCACCAGCGGGGTGATTCTCCCGCTGCTGGTGACCGGCGGTGTAGATCCGCAGGTCAACTCCTCGCTCGCCGAGGCGACACAGCGGCTCACCGCCGCCGAGGCTGCGGCGAAGGCGATGACGGGCGCGTGGGTGGACACAAAAGCCAAGATCGACCTCGCGAGCGCCGCCTTTCAGCGCATCGTGGGATTTGTTGACCAGATCGCCGCGCTGACTTCAGAGCAGCAACGGCTCACGTCCGCATCTCAGCGCCTCGGACTCGATTTCAACCAGGCCGCCGACAGCGCAGGTCGCTTCGTCGACGAAACGGAGGCGATGGCCGCCGCGTCGCGGCTTGCAGAGGCTGGGCTCCACCTCACCCAGGAGGAACTCAACCAGCTCACGGCTCGCGCCGCCATCGCCTCGCAGCGCCTCGGCGTGGACACCACGACGGCGTTCAACATGCTCACGACGGCGATTGAGTCGGGTAGCACGCGCGCCCTTCGCCCATTCGGCGAGGACATGGTCGCGCTCGGTGGATCGACGCACAGCGCCGAAGAGCGCCTGAGCGCGTTCGTCACGACGACCCGCACGATGGAGCGCGCGACCGACGACGCCAGCACCAGCATGGCCCGTCTGCGCGACAGCGTGGGCGATGCAGAGCGAGAGATGGCCGCGAGCTTCAGCGCCGAGGTCTTGCGGCTGCAAGAAGTCACCGCGCAGACCGATCGCGTTTCTTCGCGCGTAGACGACACCGAGCACAAGCTCCGCGCGCTCGGCCAGCTCGCCGCCGCCGCTGCGACCGGCACGCTCAACGGCATCGCCGTCATCGTCGGCGCTGTCGCGATGGGCATCGTGGGCACCGTCGCCACAGCCCGCGGGGCACTCGCAGGCCTTCAGGCGATGGCCCACGGCGGGAGCTTCACCGACACGATGGCCGCAACCGTGCGCGGCGACGACGCTTCGCGCGAGACGCTGGCGTTTCTTGAAGGCCGCATCGCAGCGCTCAACGCGCTCGCCGACGACAACGGATCGACCGCGGGACGCGGCGCCGTGCGTGGGATGATCGGCGGTGCAAGCGCGGGCGGTGCGGGTGCGTCGGGCGATATGGTCTTCGGGGAGTCTCAGGCAACCGCGGATGATGCCTATGCGGCGGCGCATCGGCGCCGTGGGGCAACGAGCGGATCCGGTGGCGCACGCGGAGAAACCGACGCGCAGCGAGCGGCGAGGCTCATCGCAGAGCAGCGCGCTGCAAACACTCGCGGGCGCGAAGGTCTCGCAACGATGTTCTCCGGGGCGACCGCAGAAGTTGCGGCGAACGCAGAGTCTGAGGCATCCGCAAACACCGCAACGAAAGCGGCCGAGCAGCAACGGCTCACACGCGACGCAGAAGCTCGCACGCACGACGCGGAAACGCGGCGCGCCCGTGACCAGCAGACCTCCATCGGCGCAGGAATGCGCTCGGCTTTGACGCAGTACGGCGACAGCGCCATGCACACGCGCGACCTCGTCGTCGGTGCGTTTTCCGACATGACCACCGCTGTGAGCAAGCACATCGAGGCGGTCGTCACCGGACGCGAGACGATGGGCGACGCGCTGCAAGGGATGCTCTCGGATGCGCTCGGGGCCATCGCCAAGCGCGCGAGCGTGTCGGCCGCCGAAGAACTTGTCTCGTCCATCGCATCGCTCGCGGTGGGCGACCTGCGCGGGGCTGGGCTCCATGCCGCCGCCGCGGTCGGGTTCACGGCCGTGGCGGGCCTTGCGGGCGCTGCAAGTGCCGCCGTCGCGCCTGCCGCACCGTCAGCCGCGGCAGGTCACTCCGTGGGCTCTGCGGCGGCACCGCTGCCCGCGCACGGCGGATCGTCCAAAGACTCGGGAGGCCAGGTGGTCAACGTGTACTTCGGTGGACCCGTGATCGGCGCGGGTGGCACTCGACAAGCCGCCCGCCAGATCGCTGGCATCCTCAACGACGGCGCGCGACAGGGTGGGGTGTCTTTCGCCCCGCAACTCATCCCGGTGGGACCGTGAGTGGTCCGGCGATCAAGTCTGCGCTCGCGATCGGTTTTGACCATGCGAGCGAAACGCTCTCGCTTGTTCTGAACGGTGCAGGTCTCACGCTCACCACGACAGTCCCCGTTGTGACCGGTGCGCGCGTGCTGCTCGCCGACTCGACGCACGATTTGCTGCAGGTCTTTCAGGCCGCGCTCAACGCGACCCCTTCGCTCCCGGGCGGCACCACGTTCTCCGTGTCGATCAGCGCCGCGACGGGGAAAGTCTCGATCGCGTGCACGGGCGATACTTTCAAAATGACCGGGCTTGCATCAAGCGCGGTCGGCGCTGCGCTCGGGTGGACTTCAGCCGCGACGCCGTTTGCGGCAGGCTTCACCGCCGACGAGCAGCCGAAGTATCTGATCCTCGCCCCGTCGCGCACGTCGCCCGGATGGTCACCCAAGACCCCGATGGCTGCGGCCTCGACCGCTGGCGGCGCAAGCTACGGCACCACGAGCGCGACAACGCGGTGGGAGGATGAGATCGTCTTTGATTTCCTCCCAACGGACCCAGCCGCGCGCACTCTCGTGGATTCGCTCGCTACCCCCTGGGAGCCAGCCGCCGCGTTTCTGGCGTCGCTCGGATCGCACGCCGCACCGTGGTCCGTGAGCGATTGTCTCGCGGTCGCCCTCGGGCAAACCTGCGCGCTCGCGCGTGGGAATTTCCAAGCGCTGTGCACCAGCACGTCTGAGCGCTACGACCTCGTCGCCATCTCCGGCGCTGACCTCGCAGCGCCACGCAGCGCGTACCAGGTGCCCGGCTGGGAAGCGTACCGGCGCTGGACCGTGTCGCTGATCCGCCAGACCACCCCGACCGGGACGCGCGCATGACCACCAACACGATCGGCTCGCGCATGACGTGGGCGACCACGGCCAAGGGCTCGCGCACCGTGCCTGTGCTCCTGATCACCGGCATGGCGTGCGTGTTCGCGCACGAGTCGGGCAACATCACGTCGTGCTCGCTCTCGGGCACAATCGACAGCGCATGGTGGCCTGGCGCGTCGGCGGATCTGTCGTCGTTTGTGAAGCCCTGGCTCTCGCTCCCGCACGGCGTCCGCTGGACCGAGCGGCTGATCCCCACCGACCCGCAAGCGCTCGACATCGGCGCGGTCGAGGTGATGCTCTCAGACGCTGCGGGCGCTGCCACGGCGCTCTTCGCCGCGCGCGACAGCGTGCTCGCGACGGACCTGACCGCAGAGGTCACGGCGACGGACACGACCGTCAACGTGGTGAGCACGACGGGCTTTGACAGCACTGGGAGCGCGTATCTCGGGCGCGAGGCGTTCACGTACTCGGGTGTGACCGCAACGAGTTTCACGGGCGTGTCGCGCGCGAAGTACGGCAGCGTCGCGTGTCGTCACCCCTTCGCGGGTGCAGCGGGTGGTGTCGGGATCGAGGCGCCGGTCGTGAGCGCTGCGCCGTTCGACGTCGTCGGCCGCCCCGCATCGCTGTGGATGTGCACCGTCAGCGCAGCGGGTGTGATCACCGCCGCGGAGCTGGAGTTCTTCGGCCACATCGGGATCGACGCCGCGCTCGCCGACGACGGCGACGCGTGGCTTTTGCGCGTCGATCACGCCGTGCACAAGCTCTCTCAGCCGCCACGGTCGCCGTCGGTCACGGTCGCGGGGTACACGCACACGGGCAACGCGGGCGTGCGCTCGGGTCCGCGCGCGCCCACCGCGTCACCGATCGGCGACACCGCCCCGTGCCCGCTCTATGCGTACGTGGGCGACGAGCTCGTCGGCACGCCGACCTATGCAGTCGTGCTGTCGGATGAGGCTGCGGCGCCGGATTCGGGCGGGTGGCATCGGTCGCGAGAGGCGTTCGTCGAGGCGTGGAACTTCGCGGCCCGGTCTGTCGTGTCCGGCGGCGACACGATCGTCGCGTCGCTCACTCTGACCGGCGCGCTTGAAGTCTCGATTCGCCTCACCACAAGCGGCCCGCACTTCTCCGCGCTCTCGGCCTTCGGTCGCTTCGTCGGAACGTCGCTCCTCGAAACGGGCGCGTCAGGCGCGTCGAGGTACGCGCGCTGGACCGTCGCCGATGCGCCCCTCGCGTGGGTGCCGATCGACCGTGACTCGCGCGTGTACCTCTCGGCGACGGACTACGCCGTCGTGCCCACGCTGCCCACCAACCCGAGCGCGAACGGGTCCGAGCTCTACTACGCGCTCGCGTTTGGCGCCGAGGATGCTCCGCGGTACGCGCGCATCACCGGGCGCGCGAGCTCGGGCGGAGTGCAGTACGTCACCGCGACGGCGCTCGCGACCGGCGACCTCCCACACCCTCCGTTTGGCGTGCCCGCCGCGGTCGAAGTAGGAGTGCCGTTCACTGTGCGCGAGCCATCCGTCGCGCGCGTTGCGATGATCGTCCGCTCCGACCATTGGGTCGATGCGATCGAGGCGCTGCTGCTCGCCCTCGACAGCGACGCGGGCGATCAACTCGCGCAGGCGGTCGATTGGGTGGACATGCGCGCGAAGGTCTCGCTCGGTGGCGCGGTTCCGCTCGGGCGATCGTTCATCTACGACGCAAAGCAGACGCCGCTCGAATGGCTTGTGAACGAATGCGCCCTCGCGGGCTTTTCGCTCACCCTCAAGGGCGGGCGCATCAGCATGGTGCGCATCGCGGAGTTCGCCATCACCGAGGCCACCGCAGGCACGATCACAAGCTCCGATCTCGTGCGCGATGCCGCGGTCCCGTCGTACGCACGAGGGCGCGACGGGGTCATCAACAAAATGTCTTTCAAATGGCCCGTGTCGGGACGCACGCTCAACGTGATCGACACGTCGAGCGTTGATCGCTACGGGGCCTCACGGACCGCGCTTGCGGCCAATCTGCCGATCAACGTCCTGCCGCAGTCGCTCCCCGGCGACGCGCTCTTTTCGGCGCTGTGGACGCTTGGCATGACCAGTCTGGGCCCGTACCGGCGCCCCGTCGAGACCGTCACCGTGTCGCTCACGCTCGCCGCGTTTGACCTCCAGCTCGGCGACCTCGTGGGCGTCACGCTCTGGCGCGTGCCGAACGACAGCGGCTCGCGCGGCGTGTCGAGCGTTGTGGGGCAGGTCATCGCCCGCGAGCCCGACCTTTACGGCGAAGAGAACACGGGCGTGGTGAAGTACACGCTGCGGTTCTCGCCGTCTGGCCTTGCAGGATGGGCCCCGTCCATCCTCGTGCGCGCGGCGGGCATCAGCGGCGCCGTCGTCACCGCCGACGTGACGACCTTCGGCTCGACGGGCTTTGCGCCCGCAGGTCAGAACGCAACGTACGGGATCCAGGTCGGCGACAAAGTACGCATGATCGAGATTGACAACGCCTCGCCCACGACAGCCACGCAGCACACGGTGACGGCGGTGAGCGCGACGACGATCACGCTCTCGCCCTCGCCGAACGCGACCTTCACGGCGCTGTGTGCGTCGGCGCTGAAGGCCATCGTAATCCCCGACGATTACGACACCTCGGGACTCCAGACAGGACAGAAGCGCTACGGCTACCTCGCAGTGCGCTCGACGCTGCTGCTCGCGACGGGCGTGCGAGCGCAGCGGATCGCGGCGTAACCCGTCAACGAATAACCACCTGTGTCATCGAATCATCGTAGGTGATGAGCAAGGCAGAGGTGGCGCATCGCCGCTGCGCAGGGTGCGTAGGAGCTACAACGCCAGCGTAGGTCACGCGGTCTGGAACGGGCATTCCGGCCTCGGCGCGACACGTCTCTACGCTGACAAAGCGCGGTGAGTACCCTGCGCCGCGATCGCAGACAACGTCTGGGAAAGCTCTGCTAGGAACGGCCTGAGGGCATGCGCCGCCCCATGTGTAATCACGAACGTCGGCGCATCCGAGCATCATCAGGACGAAGGCAAGGGTGGTGTAGCGCATCACCCGCAAGCCTACGGCAGAACCCCGCGCATGGCTACGGCACCCCCTTGCAGCACACTGACACCCCATGACTGACACCCTCGGACGATGCATCGCGCTCGTGGCCCCCGGCACGGGCGGCGGCAGTGACCTGACCACAGACCTGCGCGCGCTCGCCTCGGCGACCGGGCACCTGATGGTGAGCGACACAAACCACCTGGCGAACGAGAACCCGCTCCGCACGCTCTTCACGCATCGCGGCGCCATCGGCACGAAGAGTCTCTACGCTCCGACGCTCACGGGCGTGACCACGACGCCGTCGCCCGAGGACATCGCGTGGCTCCCTGCGATCGACCCCACGGGCGCGCGCACAGGGTATTTCAACCTCCGCATGGGCTCGCACGCGATCCACCGCGCGAGCACAGGACGGCGATGGCCGTCGCTGCGGTGCAAGCTGCGGATGAAAGCACCGAGCGGCTACACGGTGGGCGTGGTGTTCTGCGCGGTGCGGGGCATCGGCGCACCCACCAACGCATCGCCGAGCGCGGGCACGTTCACGACGGCGACGACGTTCCAAGACGTGACCCTCTCGCTCGACCTCGACGACGAATCCACGCTCGTGCGAACCGCCGACATCGCCTCTGGCTACGCCTCGTCGGGCGCGCTTGCTGCGCCTGAGCCGTCGTCGATCAACGTGCTCACGCTCTGGCTCGGCGCGTACTGCACGAGCGGCAGCGCGGCCAACGTCGCGTCGATCGGCGGCATCACCGTCTACCTCGTGGAGCCCACGTGAGCACAGAGCCGCAGAGTCCGTTTCCCACGCTCGGCGTGTCGTATGCGGAGGTCGAAACCTCGCAGACGATTCGCGCCGCGACGCTCGCGCGCATGGCCCAGGCGTGCAACGTGCTCGCGTCGGGGCGTCCCGCCCGTCGGGCGCACATCAGCGACGCGTACCCCAACACCACGACAGCGCGCACGTACGTGGTGAGCTACACGCGCACGTCGGACGCCATCGCGTTTCTCTATGTCGCCGCGCGCATTCGGTACGGGTACCGAGGCGATCAGCTCACGATCGACCTGACGATCAAAGACGCGACGGGCAACACGGTTTCTTCGTCGTCTACCGCGATCCCTGCGGGCTTCAAGGTCGGCAACCCGTGGACGGCTCCGCCGACGTGGAGCGGCGCGGTCGGCAACGTGCTGGAGTACGCCTCGACGATCGCAGAGGGGTATCTCGACCTCGACGCGCTCGCGGGCACGCTCTCTGATCCGTCGTGGTCGCTGGAGTTCGCCATCGCCGCGCCGACGGGCACCACGTCCACCATCGATGTGATTGAAGTCTTCGAGATGCCACGCGCGATCGTAGACAGCGCCGACACGTACGGCATGCTCTCGGGCGCGGTGATGCCTGGTCGCCCGTTGACCTCCGGCAGCACAAGCGAAGACGGCATCGCGCGCCTGCGCCAGACGCTCACAGGCGCGCGCCTCGCGCAGCGCACCTACGTGCAGGAGTGCTTCGGCCCCGACGACACCACGGCGGCGCTCGTGCCGCGCACCACGTCGGCGACGTACGCCCCGCTCTCCGAGCTCGACGAGGGCGGCGGGGTAGCGCTGTCGTGGGTGTTTCGCGTGCGCACGATCACGGGCTCGACGGGCGGCGAGACGGCGCGCGCGCGCTTTCGTTACCTCGTGTCTGGCGGCGGGACGGCGTACATCCGCACCACCACAGGGATCAGCACCTACGACACGGCGGCCCTCACGAGCGCGACGTGGGCGTGGTCGGATTGGGTTGCAGTGCAGCTCAAGGCGAACGCCTCGGGACACCTTGAAACCGTGAGATTCAAGGGGAAAACGAGCGCGGGGACGCTGTACGTCAGCGGCTGGATTCTCGAAGAGAACGTGTCTTGAGCAGAGCCTCGATCTCGGCTCGCGCGGCGCGCAGATCATCTCCAGGCGTGCCGTTGAACCACACGCCGATCTCGCTCGTGCCGAACTGCGTGACGCTCGCGTGGCGCCGCAGAATGGCGCGGACCGGGTGCTCAAGCGAGCTGTCTTCGGGCCACTCCACGGCGTAGGTCACGACCCGCGTTTGCGAGCGGTGCCCGCGTCTCTTGTGCGCTGATCGCCTCGTGCTCATTGAGCGAATTGTAGCGCCTCTCGCGCCCGCCTTGCCATTGTGCCACTATCCCTCTCGACAGCGCCCGAGGTGTGCCCACCGGCCGCCGCGCTGACTTTGCATTGACCGTCACCTGACGCGCCCGACGCGGCGCCGTGAGTCACCTGTGTCTGATCAAATCCTCACTGCCGGCCTCGGGTCGCTGACCGTCGCCAGCGGCGCCGCCGTCGATCTCTTGTCGTCGAGCACCAGCGGCATCCCCGTCGCCAACGTCCGAAGCTGGATCCTCAACGTCACCACCGATCACGACATCACCGTGAGCATTTACAAGGCCGCGGGGCTCAACTGCGGCTTGGTGCTCGTCACCACGCACACCGTCACGTCGAGCGCCCCGCTCTCGGTGGAGATGATCGGCGAGTGCTCGCAGCGCATGCGTGTGACTGCGATCGCATCGAGCTCCACCGCCGCGGTCAACGCCGACTTCGCGGGGCGGTCATGAGCTGGACGACGAACGGCGACGGTCCGGCGTACTCCGTCAACGGATCGTCGGGCGGTAGCAACGGCTCCTCCTACACCGAAGGCCACATTTGGGAGCGCACAGCATCCTCCGTGGGCGCGGTGTACGTGGACAGCGATACGGGCGTCGCCTATCAGGCGTCCTCGACCGCGTGGCGACCGTGTCTCGCGTCGGGCAGATCGTCGGAAAAGGCGGGACTTGCGTTCGCGGGCGTCTCGTCACGCGCGGCAGCGGCGACGGGTCTTGACCTGTCCGCGTACACGATCGACAACGCGACGATGGCGCTCCTGTGGACGTGGGATGGACCGATGCCCGGCGCGGCGTTTTCGGTCATCGGCGTCATCGGCGCGTCGGCTGGAACCTCAGGAATTCAGATCGTCGCAGCCACGAGTGGCGGCGATACCCAGCTTCTCGCCGTCACGGGATCGGGCGCAGCCACGACGGTGCTTCACACGTACTCTCCCGCGTCGAGCTTCGTCGGCCTTCACGCGCTCGCTATCGCGCCTGTGAATGTCGGCGGCACCCACAAGTGGCGTTTTTCGCTCGACGGGTCCGCCGTCGTTGACGTGACGATGACGGCGAACTACGTCGCGCCGACATCATCCGCTGAATTCGGATTCGGCTCGCGTTCGACCTCATCGTCGCCTGTCGCTGGCGCGATGCACGAGGTTTCGGTGTGGGGCTCTCTGTTGTCGAACGCCAACCTCTTGGCGCTCGCGACGCTCCCCGGAACGGCCACGTACCGCCTGCCGATCTCGTCGGCGACGGGCCACCCCACGCTCCGCGCCGAAGCGTGTCGGTGGGATGAACCGTCGCGCGGGCCGGTGCCGGTCTACGGGCTCGGAGCGGCGCTCACGGTCAGTGGCGCTGTCGCGAAGACCACCTACTGACCCACGCGCGCCCCGCGTGGGCGCAGGAGACACCGTGAACGCCCTCCTCCCGTGGCTCCCCACGATCGTCACGCTGCTTGGTGCGGCGGGCGCGTGGGGGGCGTCGCAGGTGCGTCAAGAGGCGCTCACCAAAGAATTCGACGCCTACCGCAAAGCGCAGGAAGCCCGTGACCTCGCGGTCAACGCAAAGCTTGACAAGATCCTCGACGCGAGCGGCGCACACGAGCTGCGGATCACGCGCGCGGAAGACCGTCTCACCCACGAAACAGAGCGTCTCGAATCGCTCGTCGAGGTGACGCGCGACGTGCTCGAAGCCGCGGTGCGTCGCATCGACGCACTGGAGCGAGAACTCCACCTTGCACCGGAGCCAACAGAGCGCCGGAGAAAGCCCCAATCGTGACCCTGTCCAGAATCATCGCGTGGTGTACCACGCACCCGGCGGAAGCCTTCGCGCTCGCCGGAGCACTCGTCGCCTTGCTGCGCGCGGTCTACGCCGTGCTCGCGCGCGTGCTCGCGCCCTACCCGCGCGCCCGCGCCGTCGTGGAAGCCATCGCAGCGCTCGCGCCTGACGTGTGGCGCTTCGTGGTGATGGTGGCTCGCGCCGTCACCGGGCTCCCGATCCCATCGCCCGCGGTCGATGCGCGCGACGCAGAGCTTGCGGCGCTACGGGCTCGTGTCGCAGAGCTCGCCGCGCGCACTGGCGGTGCGCCGTGAGGCTCGCTCTTCGCCGCCTTGTGATCGCAGCCGCGTTCGCGCGCGGAGCACTGCGCGCCCTTGTGCTCGGTGCCCTCGTGCTCGGATGCCCCAAGCTCCCGCCCGTCTCGGGATGCGCGCCGCTCGCGCAATCGTGCCGCGGCGGCATCCCGCACGTGTGCTCGGCCACGCAGCGCTGGGAGCCAGCGGGTGACGTGGCGTGCGCGTGCATCGTGACGGACGCGGGCGTTGCGATCTGCGTGCGGGATGGTGGGCTGTGATCACCCTCGACCAATCCCGCGCCTTCGGCGCTCACCTCGCGGGCCGTCACGGCAACGCGGCCATCTACACGCATGACAGCCCCGGCGTCGCCCTCCTGCTCGCGGGCTTGCGCTACGTGACTCGGCTCGCCCCGATTGTCGGCGCGGTTGCCCCGGACCTCTCGCGCGTCTCGGTGACGCTCCCGCTGCCCGGCGCGGGCACGGTGATCGTGCTCTCGCCCGCCGCGGTCGCGACCCCCGAAGCCTACGCCGAGACGGTAGCCCACGAGGTCACGCACGCGCACCAGGCCGCGGCTGTCGGCGCGCTGCAAAGCGACGTGGACTATCTCGGATCGGGTGAGCTCCGCGCCATCCGCGAAGCCCAGGCCTACGTGGTCGGCCTCTGGGTGCGCTACCTGCTCACGGGCGCGCTCCCGAGCGTGGAGGACGCCATGGCGTCGCTCGCGTCGGGCCTGTACCACCTCGCGCCCGAGGAGGTTGCACTCGCGCGTGCGATCGTCACCAGCGGCGTGGAGACGATGCGCGGCGGTGCGTGCCCGGCCTACGCCGTCGCCGTCGATGCGTGGTCGTGGCTCTCGGCGCACGCGCCCGAGGCGATCGTTGTGGAGGCGCTGCGATGAGCGCGCTACAGCCCGGCATCGGAGCGACTTTCTACGGCTCGCTCCCGCGCGACCTCGACGCACACCGCGAGGTCATCGAGGTCTCGGACCTCGTGTGCCTCCACACCAGCGCGGACGTTACCGACGTGGCCAGCGCCGCCCGCGTGCGCGCGCTCGGCTGCGAGCGTGTATGGCTCGCGATTCCAGCGAACTACCTCGTGTCGCGTGCTGCGCGCGGAGGGATCGGCGCGGCGGTCGGGGAGGTTGAGCGCTGCGGTCGAATCGCGCGAGACATGGGCGCCGAGGTCTTTGAGATCAACGGCGAGGGCACCAGCGACGGCCAGAAGCCCGGCGACTGGATCCCTGCGGACCCGGCGGAAGCCGCGCGCCTTGCGTCGCTCGCCGCTGCGGTGATCGAGGCCGCGAAAGACGTGCTCGCAGGATCCGCGCTCGTGAGCTGGACCTCGCACGATATGCCTGGCTTTCGGTTGCCGTGGGCCGCGATCCTCTCGCGCGTCGATCTACACGCTCCACAGCACTATCCCGCACAGGCGGGCGTGATCGCGTCGCAGCGCTCGCTCGCGTCGCGGATCGACCGCAGCCGCGGACGCTGGGAGGCGCTCGCCGAGGCGCACACGATCCCCGCGGACGTGGTGCCCGGCGGAGGGCGCTGGACGCCGTACCTCCAGGGCTGGGGGCACACCGTCGGCGCGCTCGTGTGGGGGCTGTGTGAGGCGCCTGTCGCGCGGCTCTGGGCTTGCCCCGGGTCGTGGTCGCCCGAGGCCGTGAGGGCCCTTCGCGGGGCGCGCGCGGTGCGGGCTGTCGCAGGACACGGACCCGACGCGATCGAGCGGTTTCAGGCCCTTCGGGGGCTGACGGCGGATGGCGTTGTCGGACCGCGCACCCTCGCGGCGACGGGGGTCGCTCCGTGAGCGCCCCGCCCGACGACACCGCCGAGGCCATCGCCGCGATCAAGTACGCGCTCGCTGTCGCGGCTGTGGCTGTGATTGGGTACCTCGTAATCTTCTGGTCGGTGGCGTGACTCCTCCACCGCGCTTCGAATGGCTTCGTGCTGCGCCGAACATCGACCGTGATGCAGCGCTGCGGCTGATCGTCGAGCTCTCGGAGTGGGTGCGCCTCGAGCATGAGGCTGCGATGGAGCGCGATCGAGACAGCACCACGCTCACCACCACCGGCACCACGCCGACGCAATGCCCGTGACCTTCGCCGACGTCGCCCTCTGGCTCGCGGCGCTGTCGGTGATCGCGAGCGTCGTGCATGACTTTTTCGGCTGATCCCACCCCGCTCGTCCTGAGCACCACCGCCCGCGTCCTGCGGCGCGGTCAATCCCCACGCCTCCACCGCATCGCATCACCCCGCTGCGCCACCGGCAGCGCCCCGAGCGCCGAGTCTCGCCGTCGCCACACCACCAGCGTGGGCCGCGACACCCCAAGCAGCGCCGCCCACGTCGCCAGCGTGGGGCCTCGCTGCCCTGCCGCTGTCGTCTGCCCGTGCGCCCACACCACCAGCGGCGCGAGCTGCCCGAGCGCTTGTGCGGCGACGGTGAGGCCACGACGGGCGGCGGCGTCGGTGGGCCAGGCGGTGAGGGGGAGGCCTGGGATGGTCGGAACGCCTTGCGGCATCACTGCGTTGTCGGTCATCCGAGGATCAGCTTTCCGCGGAGCGCCGTCGCCCACGCGAGCAGCTCAAGGTAGCTGTCGCAGTCGCGCCAAACGCCGCACTCGCGCAGGAGCGCCGTGAGATTGGACTCGCCGAAGCGCAGTGCGAAGGCTTTCGCTGCCTCCTCGGTGTCAATCAGCGTGTCGCCGTTGAGCCCGTTGGTGGTGTTGACGCGCACTTCGGCGGCGTCGTAACCCACCGGGACCACCGTGGTGGAGCCCGTCTCCCACTCGCTCGACCACGCGAGGTGCTCCGCAGGCACTTCGGCGGCGGGTACGAGCTCCCAATCGCACGGGCCGTTGATCTTGTCGCCGTCGAGGTCGTAGACGCCCACGAGGTCGTCGCCGTCCGGGGTCGTGACCTGCACCCCGTAACCGCCGTCGTCAAAGCGGACGAGCGAGAGGATTTCGGAAGCGTTGTCGCTGTAGTCGGTGCGCTTGAATTGGCTGTAGATCACGGTCTTTCTCCTGTGTGCTGGCGTCCGGTCCATCCGGCGCCCATCCCTGACCCCGGCGCGCGGGAGCAGGAGGGGCGTCGGAGGGATCAGATCGCAGTCCAGTCGCTCGACCCGGCCCGGCGCACGCGCACCTCGACGCGCTCGCCCCACTCGCCGCCCGTGCCCGGCGCGACGGTGTAGCTCCGCGTGGTAGCGTCGGAGATGAACGCGCCTTCCGGGGCGGCGGTGCCAAGCTCCTTGACGCGAGCGGCGAAGAGCGCATCGGCCGCAGCGGTAGCTTCCTCGGCAGTAGTGAAAGCGTCACCGACGCCGACCACGGCTTTGGCATTCTGAAGGCTGCACACGTGCACCCGGAAGCAATCCACGAGACGCGAAGCGTTCGGCTGTCCAAAAATCTGAGCGCGGAGGGCGATGGTTGTCATGGTCGTGGTCCCTTTCGGCCGACGCTCCCTGCGCCGGTGAAAAGAACTATGCACCTCCAATCGGATAGAGTCAATCCTATTGTGTGCGATTCCCACGAAAGCCCTATTTCGCAGAGGCGCCAGCGCTGTCATACGGTACACGAGCGGTACACGCGGCATCACGAAACACCTACGCCATAGGCGCTTTCGCATCACGCGCGACGGTTTCCTAAACCGTTGGCCACCGGTTCAACTCCGGTCGGGGGTGCCCCTGAAATCACTGGAAAACAGGCACTTTCGCCATGTGCCGCCGCGTACCAGAAGTGTACCCGAACGCACTGAACTGCACCTGAACGTCACCGAATACGGTACACGATCGGTACACGACCATCAGCGCCCGCGCCGCAGCGGGATCACGTCGGCGGCGGGCGCGGTGAGCACGGACCCAACGCCGAAGTCGGGCACCACGGCGGCGGCGTCCGACCTGTAGCGTCCGAGGTAGCGCTCCGTCGTGGACACGTCGCGGTGACCGAGTCGCTCCCGCGCGATGGTGAGGCCCTGACCGGCGCGCACCAGCTCGGTGGCGAAGGTCCTGCGGCAGTCGTGCATCCTCGGCGCGTCGCCCGCGATCCCGCACCGCGCCCATGCAGCGTCGAGACGGGCGTTGATCCAGTGCTCGCCGAGCTGGATCCGCGTCCCGTTGCTGCCCACCGCCGCATCACGCCAGCGCACCAGCTCCCGCGCGAGAGACGCAGCGCCGGCGGGGATCGGGATCGACCGCTCGGCCCACCCCTTGGGGCTCCAGTCGCCGTGCGCTCGGACCTCGACGGACCCCTCGTGCACGTCCTCGGCGCGCAGGTGACGCAGTTCGTCGAGGCGCATCCCCGTTTGCACCGCGACGGCGACCAGGAGCGCGACCCCGCGGGCGTTGGCGGCATGGCGCTCCTGCTGGGTGGCTGTCTGCCACCGACCGGCGTACGGCTCGGCTGCGAGCTCGCCGACGATCTTGCGCCACTCCGCGGGCGACGGAATCAGCGGATGCGGGGTGCGATCGACCTCGGCGAGATTGTCGCGGCGAGCCATCGGGGTCACGCCGCACAGGGGCGGCGTACGCTCGGCAGCCCACGCGAGGCACACACGGACGGCGACGAGAGCCCTGTTGATCGTCGCGTTGTCGGCCGTGGTCTGCCTCGCCGTGATCCACGCCGACAGCGCGGCATCGGTGATCTGCGACGGGCGGGTGATGTTCTGCGCGGCCATCGCCTCGGCCCACGAGACCAGGTGCAAGGCGACGGAGTGCCACGAGCGCGCTTTGTACGCCCCGCGCCGCTCCTCTGCGTACAGCTCGATCAACCGGCTGATGGTCGCTTCGGCTGGAGCCCCAGCGCCGACCGCAGCGAGCGTGCCCCCGGCGTAGCGTTCGCACGCGATCCGGTACGCCTCGGTTTGCGGGGTGTCGTCGGCGAGGCCGAGGGCCTTGCGTCCAATGCGAGGGACGTGCACCCACCACCAACGCTCGCCGCTGGGGAGGGTGCGGAGGTAGACACGAAGGGCGCCGCGGACACGGCGAGGGGTGCGGGTGGTGCGAGCCATTGATCGAGTGAGCTGCGGAGGATACGCCAGACCCGCCGCTTGCGTGTGCCCACGTCACGCGCGGGCAGCTTGCCCGAGGCGCAGTGCTCGGCCAGCGTCCGCGCGGAGCACCGGGCGAGCGCGGCGGCTTGCGCGAGGGTGAGCACGTCGTCAGCCATCGCGCGCCTCAAGCTCTGCGATCCGCAACCGCAGCCGTTGGATCTCGGCCCGCAGCGCCGCAACCTCAGGCGATTCGGGCGTCAGCCGCCACATCCCTGCGCCCGCCGATTCGACGGCGTTGGACAGCCGAAGCATCGTCGCCGCAAGCCCCTGATCCCACCCGAACACGAGCGCCACTTCGCGCGTCGAGCGGTCGCGACCATCGGCGAAGAGCGCGCGGAGGGCGTTGGCCTGCTGACCGTGCTTGACGCGACCGCGCGCGGTTTTGAACGGCTCGACGCGCGGCTTATCAGCGCTCGCGCGCGTTTCTTCGTCGGCCTCGCGGGTTTGCCAGGCGCGCGTTTCGGCAGTGCGTTCTGGGATGACTCGCCATGTGCCAGTTCCCGTGCTTTCAACGAACATGCACCGTCGAAGCATCGCGCCCGCTGCCTCGGGCGACACGCCGAGGGCCGCGGCGATCTCTGCTGTGCTCCACGTCGGTGATGCGTCGAAGAGCACCAAAAGCGCGTCGGCCGCGCCCTGCACTCGCCCGCACTTGACGTACAGCCGCGCGCGGACGACGGCCTCGCCGAGAAGCGTCAGGCGTCGGGCCTTGGCGCGGGCCTCCTGCTGGAGTTGTTCGAAGGGGTCAGCCACGGTCGCCCTCGTAAGCCTTGCACACGCCAGTGCAGAACACGTCGCCGCCGTCGTCCTCCAGGTAGCAGTCGTCGGACTCGCACGGCCAGAACTCGTCGCGCCCGTACCAGCTCGGCGGGCGGAATCCGTGCAGCGCCTGGATCACTTCGCCGATCGTCCAGACTCCCGCTGGCACCAAAAGCACCTGCGGGCCGTAGCGCTCGATCAGCGATCGATACCACTCGGGCGGTGCGTCCGCGTTGAGCGTCTGGATCACCAGCGCTCGCGCAGACTCTGGCTCCCACACGCTCTGCCCGTTGTGGTAGCGCTCCTCGTCGGTCACCGCCGCAACCTCTCCACGACGCACCACACGAGCCCGGTGACGAACCACACCGCGGCCCACCGCCAGAACGGCGCAGCGCTGGGGCGCTCGACACGCACGTCGCGGGCGGACGCCATCACGCGGTCAAACCACTCCGCGTGCCGCGCCATCCGCTCTCGCTCGATGCGGCGCCGTTGCTTGCGTGAGAGGCACCGTCGTGTGTGCGGGTGTCTCACGGTGCACCCTCACACCACGGCGTGCTGTGGTTGCCAGCGTGACCCAGCGCGAGGACGCAGGGGTGACCGTGGTCGCCACAGGGCGCTGTCTCTCCGCACTCGCCATCGGCGACCGGCGGGTGTGCCCACCACGGCCACCCGCAGTCGGGGTGCGGCGCAAGGCGATCGGCGTCGGTGTGGACCACGCGACCGAAGCGAGGGCAGTAGTACCTCACGTCGCACCCCCGATCGGCGGCACCACGATCGTCACCGCGTCGGCGGTGATATTGGCAATCACCAGACCCGTCTCCCACACGTCGCGCGCTTGCTGGACGAGCGCTCCCGCAGGGGATTGACCGCCGCTTTCGAGCGCATAGTCGCCGTCGTGCCCAGGGTCGTCCCACGCACATCCGACGCCGTCGTCTTCTTGCGTTGTGAGCCGCCGCACGTGCCACACGACCCGATCGGGCTGCGGCGCACCCCACGGACGCAACGCTGCGACGGTCGCCCGCGCCAGCTCCTCGGCGCGCACGATCGCGGGAGGGCCGAGCGAAGCCCACGCGACGAGCGCGGGGATGGTGGGCGGCCGTGGAACCGCGTAGTCAGGGCGCGGCGGGTCTCCGGGCTCGTCGTAATACCCGCAGCCTCCGCAAGACGGAATCGCCTGCCCACCACGCGCTGGCGTGGCGATTGGCTTGCCGTCGCACACGCACCGGAAGAACCGCCGCACGTCGCCCACCCACGCGTCGTGCAGCACGCCGCGAGCGATGAGCGACTCGAAGGCTTCGGCGGGTTCGGTGATGGCCAGTGGCACACCGCCGTCCACGCCCATCCCTTGCGGCGGATGGCGGCGCCCGATCCATCGCGAGGTCACCGACGTGACGCGGTAGCTCTCGGGCGCCCATTGTAGCGGCTGTGTGTCCGTGAGCACCGCCAGCACGTCCGCCAGCGCAGGGCGCAGAGGGAGCGCGCTCATGGCAACACCTCCGCACCGTGGCACGGGCACCCGCAGGGCTCGTCAGCCGTGCCGAGACTGCACTGGCACATCACGCCGTCGCAGTCGCACACGACCGAAAACCCGCGCGTCGCTGGCCTCGGCGGCGACAGAATCTCCACCGCCAGTCGCGCGCAATCGAGACACGTCGCGGCGTGCTTCGCGCGCACGAGGGGCACGTCGGAGCGATCGCAGAAAGAGCAGCGGTCGGTGCTCATGGCGCCCTCCACACATGCTCTGTCACATCGATCCCAGCAGCCCACGCGAGCGTCACGGTGTGCAGTGTGCCATTCGTGCGGGACGCTGGGTCGATGAGCGCGACGAGTCGCACCACGCAATCGTCGTGGTTGATCGAACGAAAACCGCCGCCCATTGCCACCATGCGCGTGACACCTTGATCTGTAGGTTGGCGGTAGTGCTCGACCATCGCTGCGTTGCGTGCAAGCGGACGGCGGTTGCCGGTTGGGGTGTCGGCATCGTCCCACCGTCCGCAGCCGCTCCACGATCCGAGCGCCCCGAAGCGGTACTCGGTGCGCCCGTTGACACACCACCGCTCGCAGTCGATGGGCGCGACCATTCCCTGTGCGATCTCGTGCGCCCACGCATCCGGCCCGCGTGCGTCGCCTGCCACCACCAGCGTCGCGCTGGCGAGCTCGCGGGCGAGGATGGTGCGCGCCCAGGCGACGGCGCGAGGATCGTCGGCGAGGGTGCGACTGCCGCACCAAAT
>Ga0214923_10001028_pt1 | contig 40632 bp, 57 predicted proteins | sample LL1510_MetaG_FD_177993 | JGI IMG/M metagenome (GOLD analysis project Ga0214923, IMG submission 177993) | Freshwater microbial communities from Lake Lanier, Atlanta, Georgia, United States - LL-1510 | ecosystem: Environmental > Aquatic > Freshwater > Lake | place: USA: Georgia | collected... | reverse complement strand
TCAGCTCATCGTCCATGAAAGTGCCGATTGGATTCATGAACATGTGGGTGCTATATCGGAAGAAGCCAGGGAAGATCTGCTGAAACACTTTACGTAACGCATTATTGGCCTTTTTCTCTGGTGACTTTAATATGTACGTATAGGAGAAAGACATGGAACGAATACTCAAGACGATCAATGAAGAGTTACAAATCCTGGGTCAAGAACATCACGATAGTATTGTGGATCAGGCCTGGGAAGATATGATGATGGAATATTGGCAACATGAGATGGATAGGTGGGGTGCATATAGCTATGAATGACTTACATGTGGCGATCGCGATGGCATTAATGAGTTTGGCATTGTTTATCATGATAGGAATGGGAGTGATAGTGTGAGAATCGTGACTGATCTAGGCTTGGTAAGGGTGGTATCGGGTGGAAATCCGTTCAAGGATGCTTACGATATCGTGGTAGAACAAAGATTGCATAGTAATCATGCATGGATGTTTTATCAAGGATTCAATAGTCTGAGTGATGACTATGCGTATACGAATGCTAAGGAATGTGCATTTAGATTGGTCAAGCAGATGGCAGAGGAGATAGCTGAACGCTTTTAGCTGTAGGCTTTTAGCTGAACGCTTTTAGCTGAACGCTTTTAGCTGAACGCTTTTAGCTGTAGGCTTTTAGCTGAACGCTTTTAGCTGAACGCTTTTAGCTGTAGGCTATCGGTAGATAGCTGAACGCTATCACTGTTAGCTTTAGTATTCATAAGGTTATATGATTAATCATCGTTATTAATTATAGAATTTGTAGATGATGTAGGAAATAGTTATTCTACATTGATAGGGAAATGGGTCAGGAAAATCGGTAAAATTTTAGTACAAACATGCAGAAATTTGCAGTATTTTCACACATTTTCACTGGGCCAAACAGGTTTTTCACACACTTTTACCCATACGGGCTGCTCCGGTAATTTTCCTATAAAAATCAATGATTTAGCGGGTTACGGCGTAAAGTTGCACTTTTTACTGGTCCCCCTATCATGATACGTATGATGAATGAAACAACGGAGAAGCAGGTATGAAATCCATATACAAAGGTGCTGAATACTTTGTGATCAGCACCCAAGGTGACATAATCGAACTGGCACCCACAGCACACGGTGCAGGGTCTTTTATTGTTCATAAGGACTTTGTAGTTGAAGAGGCTATGGCCACACCAATCACAGAGAAGCAGTTCCAAGAATGGATCGCAAAGACCTGGCAAGAATGCCAAAAGCGAGCTTGGCAGGAATAACCCTACAGGTTGACAGACCACAATCTTTTTGCTATTATACGAACATGACAAACACACACCCAGGACACACCATGAAAGAAGACAGCACCGTAGCAAACACCGCCATCGCCGCCGAACTCGACCGTCGCCAGCACCATATGAATACCTTCGGTATGCCTAAGGTCGACCTGGATCACCTGGTCGGCATGCATTCATCGCCGGCTCAGTTGGCCGCCAGCATGATGTCTGACATCCACGAACTCCTCAAGTTCCCTGCCACCCAGATCCGTGATATTAGGATTGGTCAGTTGTTGAATTGTGCCAAGTACGCCATGTTCGAAGACATGGCCAGGACCGGTCGATAAGAATGATTCTTAATTACAAAGCCAAGTTAGATCATTACAATGCCTGGCTCATGGACCCAACCCGGGAACTCACGTCGATCTACCCCGGGTTTGATAAGTCCAATGAAATCAATGAGTTAGGTACCCATACCAGTCGTACGGACATTAAACCCAATAAAATCAAAGAGTTAGCAGACCGTAACAAACCAGTGGCATGTTCTACTGGTGCGCCTACAATGTATACATCAGTTGAGAACACACACATCACTTCACAAGGAAACAGTATGAAAAAAGAAACCAATCTTCAGCGTGCCACCGACCTCGTTCGTATTGGCCTCGATGCCGGCGTTCGTAAGGGCGACATGATTCAATCGATTCAGGATGCGTTGAATGTGACGCGTGCTAACGCTTTTGTATACTTTACCAAGGCTACCAAAGCCCTGGGCACCAAGATCACCGTCGATCGCGATCAGCAAAAGCAGGATCAAGCCGATGCCAACGCCATGGGTGTTCGTGTAGGAACGGCACTTCCCCGTAAGGCTCGCAAGGTCAATCCCGTGACGGAGACGTCCCCGGCTAAGGCTGCCGCCAAGATCGCCGAGATCGATGCTGTGATTGCCGGTCTTCGTCAGTCTGGTGCAGTAGTTTCGCCGTTTGCTGGATTGGGTCAGTAATAACCGTACGGTTGCGTCAGGTACTAGTTGGGCCTATAATAGACTGATCAGTTAAGACATTCAGGAAGATTCAATGATTCAGTTCGAACACGGTAAATTCGTCGGTTACGTTAACGGTAAGGCTGTCGTGAAGTCCACCTCAGAGTACTACGTCAAGCGTAAAGTGGCTGAGATGTCATCGGTTGATCCCGCCTATAAGGCTCCAACATCGGTGTCGTCGTTTGGCATCAACACCCGTTTTTCGTTCCTCGAACAGATGGTTTCTATGGTAGCCGATGGTACGATGGCCTCGTGTGTGATCACCGGTGAAGGCGGTCTAGGTAAATCTTACACTGTTCTCAAAAGTCTGGAGACCGCCGGTTTCACCAACATCACCGATCTTGCTCAGTTCCAGGTAGGTACCAAGATCAATCTGTCCAAGTCCTATCGTGTGATCAAGGGCTTCAGTACGGCCAAGGGTCTGTATCGTACGTTGTTTGAATCCAATGGCATGACTATTGTGTTTGATGATTGTGACTCGATCCTCAAAGACGATGTAGCCCGGAACCTCCTCAAGGGTGCCTTAGATAGCTATTCCAAGCGCTACATCTCCTGGATGGCCGATATGCGTGATGAGGATCTACCTAAGTCGTTTGAGTTTACTGGTCGTGTGATCTTTGTCAGCAATATGCCGATGGAGAAGATTGACCAGGCCATTAGAACGCGTTCGATGTGCGTGGACCTGAGCATGACCGAAGATCAGAAGATCGAACGTATGGAAGTGATTGCTTTATCCGATGAGTTCTTACCTGATGTGTCGGATGTGGCTAAGACAGCTGCTCTTACCTTCCTGAAATCCAATACAGGAATGATACCGAATCTTTCTCTGAGAAGCTTGATTCAGGTAGCTAAGATCGCCGCCAGAGGCGGTCAGTGGCAAGATCTAGCCAAATACGTCCTGACTCAGGGTTCGTAGGACCTGGCAGGGTTCGTAGGACCTGGCAGGGTTCGTAGCACGTACAGGGGGAGTGGCGAGTACCGCCTACTCTTAAACAACCATCGATGGTGCCCCTGAGTATAGGAACTAATGTGATAGGTTTTATAGTGATATAGACTAGTGTGTCAAAGAATTCAAAAAAAGTATAGTTACGCTATATAACCCAGTTTCAGGCCAGTAACGTTCTTTATAAATAAAAATTTTCCCGCGCGCCAAAAAGAGCTAAACAGAGCTAAAGCTAAACAGAGCTAAAGCTAAACAGAGCTAAAGCTAAACAGAGCTAAAGCTAAACAGAGCTAGTGCTAAACAGAGCTAAAGCTAAACAGAGAGCCGTACAAAAAAATTTTCCCGCGCGCCAAGTTCTTTCTAAGCCAAGTTCTTTCTAAGCCAAGTTCTTTCTAAGCCAAGTTCTTTCTAACATACATACATCATGAGATACATACTAGGTACTATCTTACTATTATTTCTCTTTTATGGTGAACCTGATCTATTTGACCTTCTTCTCATGCATGCCTATCTAGCGTTAGGTGTAGAAAATATCGTCGTTCATCGTTTAATATGCACATAAGGAGTCTACATGTATTCTATCGAACAACTAGCCAAAAAACACCTATATACTGTACCTGGTGAACCGTTTTGGGAAGCCGCCGGGTATGAAGAACTCATTCGTGAGGTCATTGAGCTATGTTGTTCCAAAGTGGATCATATTCATTCACATGGGCAATCTATCGGTGTTATGATTCGTCAACAATTTCGAGCTTAATATGTTAAATCATTCAGATTTGATCAAAGACTCGTTTAGTTCTGCTGGATTACGGAACGAACCTCTACTTTCATCTATGTGTATCGATAATTTTTTTGACGACCCGTATGATATACGTAAGTTTGCTTTAGAACAGAATTTTAAGTTCTGTACGGTAGGTAATTGGCCGGGGGAGAGAACGGATCCTTTACCGGATACTGCTCGACCCTTCATGGACTATCTAATGAATTTACTAGTTAAGACAGGTAGAATAACCTACTCACAGAGTCTCGGTAAGAAAAAGGTTGATATTACAGCTAGTTTTCAGATCATGCGCCCGTTCGATGATCAGGTCGACTCGATTCTTAATCGAGGCTTTATTCATCATGACTATACCATGACTAAACTAGGCCAGATACATTTAACCGGCATTGTTTTTTTGAATGAGCATGCTAGAGCCGAATGCGGAACCTCCTTATTCCAGGTTAAACCGAGTATAGAATCCGTATATACCGCAGTAGATATTAAAAGACCGTACTATTTAAATCATCAACGAAAAAAAATAGAAGGTTTTGATCAAAAATTAGCCAGGCATTTTGATCAATTTACTGAAACCCAGACATTTAACCATCGGTTTAATCGCATGATTGCCTTTGATTCAAGATATTGGCATGGGGTAACTAGCATTCATACCGGGCAACCGGAAGGACGACTGACGCTGGTGTTTTTTATGTCGATCACATGAGTTATAAACTTAAAAAAATACCGGATTCTTATGGATCAGAATCCTTTATTCTTAGTTCTACCATGCCCGATGATATCGTAGAAGAATTTTTAAATACCAGGCATATGAAACATCTGTATAGACCCTCTAATGCAGATTTTAGAGGCTATACTATCCTGGGATCACAACTTCTAGACCCCTCTCTAGTAACCAGGTATACCCAGGCCCTGGAATGGCTGTTTTTACAGTACTGCCGATTGTACCCCTACACACTTCCAACAAAAAAATCGGTAGGCTATATTAGAAGTAGTACTCCATTTAATGTACAACATTACGAACCTGGTAAATATTATAGTAGATGGCATCCTGAAACGCACGGACCGGAGGATAACAAGTTTTTACGAGCTTTTGTCTTTATGACCTATCTGAATACTGTGCAGGAAGGTGGGGAAACTGAGTTTTTATACCAAAAAATTAAAGTTAAACCTAAACGCGGCCTTACTTTGGTGTGGCCGGCGGGTATAACACACATTCATCGTGGTTGTCCGGCGCCGGTAGAGGAAAAAATGATTGTAACCGGCTGGTTTATCTATCCGTTTCGTTTAATATTTGAAAAACCGGGTAAAAAACCAGCTGAAACCCCCGATACTAACTCGGATTTACAGTTGACACTCCCGTTCTAGGACGGAAAGGGGGAGATAGAGGCTTGAAAAAGTTTCTTAACTCCAAAGTCTTTTGATAATACTGCACCACACGCTCTTCCACATCCTGTTGGTGTGGAAAAATCAGTCCCGACCACGGACACTGTATAAGATTGTGTATTATAGCTTGATTCTTTATTAAGTCAGAATGTTTAAACATTAGTCTGAAGAGGGGAAGATACCCACCATACCCCTCCCAGGTAAAATTAGATACGTTGTAGACAGACTTACCTAAAAGCACACCAGAAAATGCCATTTCAGATGCCGATGTGGTGTAAACTTCATCACATTGCTGTAATAACTTAAACCCGGATAACTCTCTTGGAATAATTTTATTCCACCCATAACGTTTGGCTATATTTTCGACAATATCTTCCAAAGTAAGAGGGTGTAACTTAATATAAATGTCGTCATGTTCAAAAATAAGCCTGGAAATGATCTCCTCACTGGCTACGTTAAGAAGATTATGCCCGGGCATAAATACAATCCTTCTTGCTCGAGTCCATTCTCCCAGATCACCGTTCAATAAGTACTTATCACCCAGTTCTTCTCCTAATACTGAATGTAATTGTTCGGGGAGAAGACTGGGGTGTGACGTTTCGGACGCCGCTTGTAGTAATCTACAATTAATTTCCTGACACTGGGTGTGTACCCAGACCCCCCCTAAAAATTCAGTGTATGTGTATTCGGAGAATTTTAAATCCGTCAACATCCCATTGAGAGACTGAACATCATAGGAGATAGGGTATGGGGAGTGTTTACGAATGAGAGGCTCTACACTTTCCGCCCACGAATTACGCATCGAGCGGGTAACTAATGCTCCCAGTTTTTCTGTCTGAGCGGTTTGATCACTCATCAATTGCTTGGCAAATTTCATAATGTATTCCAAAAAAAAATTAAGTTTCTCTACCCCATTTTCCTATAGGGCAGGACACACTTTTTATTCTAACTTTAGCTGGCATGAAGCATCCACACTGCCGGCAGAAATTAAGTGCATTTAATTCGGGGCAAGCTTTACAGGTTTCAATTCTAATAGCTATAGCAGCCCGCGGATCTTTTGGCTCTACGGCCACTTCAGAAGGTACCGGGGGCCTATGCCTGACTAATACATTACCATCTTCTTTCATAGGCGTATACAAATCTATAACCGTAGTTTTTTTGTAATTAATATCGTCTAGGCTAACACGGTGAGATGCGTTAGCCCAGGGTGGTGCAGGTTGCTCGGATAAAGGCTCCCATTCAATCATTTTATATTATCCTGGTAAATTTGGCCATAGAGGTTCAAATGGATTATCTTGAATAGTAATATTAGCTAGCGCTTGCCCATAATGATCCAGATCTTCTATGGGTATAGTAGGGGTAATACCCAATCTTGTTTCCCTCGTAGCTCTTGCTACTAATGCATCTAATTCTTTAAATTTTTCGACTCTTATTTGTCTTAAACGTGCCAGTTGTGCTTGTATTCTCTTTTCGTTTAATGTAAGCTCAGGCACCATGGTGCTGAATATAGGCTTCCAATAACCTGGGTTATTATCATCTGGCTCTACACCAGTCAATACAGTCTGATGGGTTACGTTATTAGTTATTACTGTACCTGCTGTGCTTACGCATACAAACCCAGTACCTTGCAGCATTTCTGGTAGAATAGTACTAGGCAGAGAAATATAATTTAACGTTTGTCTTAAATCTTTCTCTTCTATAGGAAACTCGACCGGGACGTTATCAATAATCTTGGCGTAAAACATTACATTCCTTTAATTGGTTATTAGGGTTGTATTTTGGCTGGTGTTGTTATATACAGTCCATGAAGTATTTACGCTAGTACCTCTACTTTTATTAGTAGAAGATACCACTACAGTAGTCTGGTTAGTCACCCATGCAGAATCTGCAACAGTAGTGTAGTATGATGTATAAAAATAGTTATACGAGCAACTGGAATATGAAGTATTATTATAGACAGTAGAGTAAACTGCTACGGTTTCATTATTATAATAAGTAATCTCATATCGGTAGCAATTATTATTACCATAACATAAAAGCGAGCAGTTAGTACTGGGCCCACATACAGAATTAATATTATAAGAGCAGTAAGTGTTAGGGCAATTACTAAACCATGTGCCGTCACTTTCTATCTGAGTACAGTTTCCTGAAGGAACACAGCCAGAAGAGTTTCTTAAAAAAACCTGCGAACTTTCTTGATTAGTAACCCAACTGCAGCCTATTAACTGCGAAGTTAGATTAGTTACGTAGGTGTTTCTATAGTTATAGTAAGATGAATAACTGGTATTGTTGGTCGCATAAGTATACGATATCCAACTAGTTGTCCAGGTAGTATTCTGTGACTGAGTAAAGGAAGTCTGCCAGGAAGTACTCCAGGTTGTATTAAAAGATTTTTGAACACCTGCTTTTCTTATTAAAAAACTCATAAATAACTTCCCAAATATATTCCAAATAAATTAGAACCTTGTTTGAAAAAGGTAAACCCGGCTCTATTAGTTAGTGTAGGTGCAGTATTTCCGGAAGAACTGATCCAGGTCATCCCCGGCCAGGTAACAGCGTAGGTACTAGCACCATGTAACAGCAAGGTTACGGACTGTCCATCGGTTAAGTTATCTGTAAAGGCCGTCGTTCCTGACAGATGCCGAGTTAAAATAGTACCGTTGGTGGCGGTAAGTCGAGATGTAGTAATAAAGGTGCTAGTTTCTGTAATATTTCCGGTAAACTTAACATTAGGATGAAAAGGATTAGTTAATGCTAACGTACCGATTTCCACATTAGAAGCACTAGTAATTCTACCCTTACTATTAACTACAAACGACGGTATATTAATTAAGTTACCATAGGTAGATGCTGTCACCCCGGTGTCAGCATTTACATGATTGACTGCACCTACCAGGTTACTAGTATTACCGGTGGTTGTAAGTTGGCTAGTAAATCCAACATATGCAGTGATTTCCACATTAGAAGCACTAGTAATTCTACCCTTACTATTAACTACAAACGACGGTATATTAATTAAGTTACCATAGGTAGATGCTGTCACCCCGGTGTCAGCATTTACATGATTGACTGCACCTACCAGGTTACTAGTATTACCGGTGGTTGTAAGTTGATTTAAAAGACCGACGTTACCATTTACAGTAGTGGTGAAAGAATTTAAGTTAGAAAAATTCCCATCTAGTTCTGATGTAGTAAGAGCGGAACCTTTCGAGGTCCTTAAATAAATTGTTGCACCCATGTAATTTTCCTGATGAGGGTAATTGGACGTTCAATAAAAAAATTAATTGCAATAATTATTTATATAGTCTAAAATAAGCTTGTTGTTATATTTATGGGAAAATACTATGATGGACATACGTCGTAACGGCCTAGTAGGCATCATTGAAAAAGATGGGTTACAACCCACATCGATGCATTTTGCAGAATGGTGGAATGGTGAAGGGTTTGACGTTTGCTTTGATGATATAGACAATATCAAGTTGCATCAGACACAGTTACATGCATTAATGGTTCTAGCCTTGGCGACCGAGTATGTGTCGCTGGAGGAAGTACAGGAGGATGTGACTCATTTACTAAATGAGTCTAAAAGACGTGAAGAGAATGTTGATATCATGCGTCGAGAAGTTCAAGCTGCCGAACGCCGTATCAATCTTAAGATAGTAGAGAACGATGACTAAATTAGTCCGCTGGTATTACCATCCCAGGATTTTTCCCTGGATTACTCAATTTACGTTTTTAGAATGGGTAGTGATGCTAGTTACTGCTTCCTACATTCTTTATCATTCATTGTGAATGAAACCTAAAGTAAGTAACGACATAATTGATTATTTTCCTCAGGCTATTATAATGTAATCATTGTAAGGAAGATATGAAAACAGACAAACATATTGGCGGTAGTATTTACTTAGCCCAGAGTGTGCTAGCTGGACGTAAACGTAACAAAGCACTAGACGTAGCTACTGTGGTTAATCGTACTATAGACGCCTTTAAGCACTACCTGAATGTACCTCCTAATTTGGCCGTTCGCATTACGTCGTTTAAAGGAGGAATGCTAGGAGTTTACAGGTCTAGGACTAGTACGGTGGAGCTCAGTTACAATCTACCCTGGCGTAAGGCCATAGAAATCCTAGCCCATGAAATGGTTCACGCCGAACAGTTTCATGAAAAGCGTTTGGAAGTAGACCTGGTTAAGGGTAAGTGGTATTATTTTTGGAATGGTGTAAAAAGCAATAATCGCGGTACCACGTTTGCCGCTTACCGCAACCAACCGTGGGAGCAGGAGGCATACGATCGTCAGGGAATGCTTACCGACTGGGTGTGTCAAGATATGGAGGAGTGGTATGAGCAGGAATCCAATAGCTAAGGACGTCAGAAGTCCAAAGTATAAGATGCGAGTAGAACGCATGAAAACGCGTTACCAGCGCCAACCCAAACATAAAAAGGCTGGCTATGAATAAGCATGAAGAAATTCTAACGATACTGGCTGAAGAATGTGCTGAGGTCATCGTGGCCGTAAGTAAGATTAAGCGGTTTGGCCTGGAGCACAATCACCAGGCCCTGAAACAAGAACTAGCCGACCTACGGTGTATGCTGGATTTGGTAGAATCCCACCAGGTGGTTCAGTACCAGCCCCAGGAATTACCTCAAATGATATTAAGTAAGCAGAAAAAATTAGAGCGTTACTCTAAAATTTTCAACAGTTGATATTTTCCTGAAAATACTTTAAAATGTTTTTATTAACTTAATAAGGAAATCATATGGCGCACGAACTTGAAATTGCACAAGATGGCACGGCTTCCATGGCATATGTGGGTGAGACACCCTGGCATGGACTAGGTAAACGGGTTCCAGCTGATGTATCCCCCGAGCAAATGCTTCAAGCTGCCGGTCTTGACTGGACGGTTGAAAAACATCCTCTGTTCTTTCAAGATGGTGGTAGTAACGTACTGACGAATGCTCGTGCCCTAGTACGCTCCACCGATCGTAAGGTTCTTACGGTCATTTCTGAAAACTGGAACCCAGTACAGAACATCGAAGCTTTTCAGTTTTTTGATGATTTTGTGAAAGCTGGGGATATGGAGATGCACACGGCTGGTTCCCTACGACACGGTAAGATGGTGTGGGCGATGGCACAGATCAAAGACTCGTTTGAAATCTTTGGAGGAGATAAAGTTGAAGGACATCTACTGTTTAGTAATCCTCATGAGTTTGGCCGTTCTATCGACATTCGTTTTACCCCTGTACGGGTGGTATGCAACAATACTCATACAATAGCGCTAGATGCTAAAACTAAGTATGCCGTTAAGGTTAATCATCGTGCAAAATTTAACGGTGATCAAGTAAAGGCTACTTTAGGTATTGCTAAAGAGCGTTTGAAGGAATATCGTGAGCAGGCTTTGTTTTTAGGTCGTAAGAAATACCAAAAAGAAACGTTGGTAGAATATTTTAATCGAGTGTTTCCTTCGTTTACTAAGGATGAAAGCAAGAAGTTAGATCTACGTAAACTTCCAGTAGGTCGACAGGCTGAAGAAGCTTTAGCAGTCATTCATACTCAGCCCGGAGCAAAGTTTGCCGAAGGGTCTTGGTGGCAGGCCTTTAATGCAGTAACGTATATGGTAGATCATAAGCTAGGTCGCTCACAAGATTCACGTCTCAGTTCTGCATGGTATGGTTTAAACCGTGTTAAAAAGGAACAAGCTTTAGAGATGGCGTTGGAGTATGCTGAAGTAGCCTGATGCATTATAAAGCTATTATATTGGTGTTGGCATCTGACGATGATTGTCTAGCCAACACCCATTGGGCTACTACTAGAATATTACCTGATTGGAAGCCTATGTTCCCATACTTTAAGCAAGTATGGGAATCTTACCATACCTATAACCCAAACCTTAAAGTACTTTATGTGTATGGTAATTCTAAAATAACCCCGCAACCTTATGATCTAGTCTATAAACATGTAGAAGAAAATAATTACCCTGGAATGATTACCAAAACACTCCTAGCTATGCAGGATATAGAGAAAAATTTTAATTATGATTTTTTAGTTAGAACTAATTTAAGTACATTTTGGGATCTTAGTAAGTTAGAAAAAAGATTAGATACACTACCACGAAAAAAATGCTTAACAGGTTCGTTTATCAGTAGAAAGCAAGTAGAGGAAATATGCTCTACCCCTAATCATTCATTCCATATACCTTATTTTTATGTTGCAGGTTATGATATGATTATAAGTAGAGATTTAATTCAAGGAATTATTCCTCATTCGCAAGCTATTATTGATACACGCGTAATTTTAGATATGGAAGATGTGTCCATTTGTACAGCTATTGAAAAGTATTGTAAAGTATTACCTTTACCGCCTGCTCTTACTAGCTTTGCAGTGGATATGTTTATGAACAATAATTTTTCACTTAATGCATTTTATGATAAGCTCTATTGGTCGCAATCTAAGAATATGGATCATTTCAGAGTGAAGAATAAAGGAAATAGAAATATAGATAAAATTATTTTAAAAACCCTTTTAAAAGAAATTTACCATGCCTCATTTTAAAGCCATCATTCTTGTTCTAGCCTCTTATAATAAGCCACTGTATCGAGAATTAAGAAAAATTTACACCAAGTACATCTACGCTAATCCTAATTTTAAATTTTTTTTACTATACGGTTCATCAGCTAGGTTTAATGCCGAACCTTACGACTTAATTTTACGTGATTTAGAGGAAAAACCTTGGCCGGGTATGATGATAAAAAATTTGAAGGCGTTTCAATATGTAGAAAATAATTTTAGTTATGACTTTATTGTAAGAACTAATTTGAGTACTTTTTGGGTTTTGGATAGATTATTGAACCGATTAGAAAGTTTACCTACTACTAAAATGTATACGGGTAGCGCAAGAAAGTTAAGCATACACGGTACTATGACAGAGGTTTTTATTGGTGGAACCGGTTTAATTTTAAGCAGAGATCTAGTACAAGTACTTTTAAAAGGTTCTAATTCTTTAATCAGAGAAGACTTACCGGAAGATCTTGTTCTTTCACAATTTTTTTTAAATAGATGTGGAATAGGACCTTATTATCCAAGTCTTGATCCTATGCATTTGCTAGAACATTTAAAAGATGATAATATTGAGATTATAGAAAAGGAAATAGAAAAAGCCGACAGTCGTAACTGTGATCATTTTAGAATAAAGAGTGCCTTTAACAGAGAAAAGATAGACATTGCTATAGCAAACTTGCTTCTTAACAAATATTATAATATACCTATTAAGGAAGAGATTAATGAGAATAGCGGCATTTAGTACTGCTCATGATGCTGCGGTATGTTCCATTAATAACGGTAAATTAGAATTCTTTGCAAAAGAAGAGCGTCTTACAAGGAAAAAAAGAGATAAAAATCCTTACCTAGCGCTAGACTTATATCATTCGTTGAATTTCGGTAAAATAGACAGGTTTTTGTATACTACACCTTCCAATATATCTAACTTGGAAAACGGTTACAAAGTTTATATTGAAAAGAAATTTAAAATACCGTTGGAAAACTATGCATCCCATAATCATCACTCATTACATGCAGCATTAGCTTTTAATAATAGTAAATTTGATGAGGCGCTAGTTTTTGTTATAGATAGAGACGGGTCCTTAATTTTTTTAAATAACACAGCAACATGTAGAGAGTCTGAATCTGTTTTTTATTGTAGGGGAAGGGAGCAAAAAGAAATATACAAATCGTTTTGGACATTTAATGAGAAGGACAGGTATTCATTAAGCAAGGACTTAGAAAAATTCTACCCGGGTGTACATTTAAATGTAGGTAATAGACTTAGTATTGTTAAAGTATATGAAGCAGCTACTACACTAATTAATCAAGGCCCGTTAGAAAATGGTAAGACTATGGGTCTGTCAGCTTATAGTGAAAAAACCGAATTTGAGCCTATTTTTAAAAACGGATATGTAATAGGTGAATTATTTTCACATTTAAAGAACAATAATGAAACCAGTTGTTTCTTTGGTGATGAAGATAAGATTGCTGACGTTACAGAAGATAATTATAAATTTTATGCTGACAAAGCAAAACATGTTCAGTTAGAGACACAAAAAGAAGCGCTTCGTTTAATTAAAAAATTTACTAATCAAACAGGGCTTAACAAGGTTTGTATTGTTGGTGGTTATGGGTTAAACGTAGTAGCTAATAGTTTTTATATAAAAAATTGCCCAGACTTACAGTTTTATTTTGAGCCTGTTTCAGACGATACCGGTACATCTATAGGGGCTTGTATTCTTAAAAATAAACAGTTAAACGTTTCCCCCTCAGTATATTTTTTTGATGATATATTTTATCACTATTATGATAGCAGGGAGAGTATAGAGCAGGGGAGTAGTTCAAGTATCGAAGAAGTTTGTAACCTTTTAATTAATCAAAAAAGTGTAGCTATTTTTGACGGTCATCCAGAATCTGGGCCGAGGGCATTGGGGCATAGGTCTATTTTATTTGATCCGCGAAACTCAAATACTAAACAGTTAGTAAATGAAATTAAAAAAAGGGAATGGTACAGACCCTTTGCTGGTGTTATACTAGAGTCAGAATTTAAAAATTATTTTGAAACTTTAGGTCTTTTAAGTAGTGAGTTTATGACTTTAAATTTTGATAGTTTACAAATTACTAAAACTATTGCCCCAGGTATAATTCATGTGGACGGTACATGTAGAGTTCAAACAGTTTCCAAAGGATTTTTGTTTCAATTACTTACTTTATTCTTTAAAATTACACAATGCCCTATGCTTTTAAACACTAGTTTTAATCTCGCCGGGGAACCTTTAGTACAAACCAAAAAAGATGCATTAGAGACGTTAAATAGAAGTAAATTAGATTATGTATATTTTGTTAATGATAATATTTTAGTAAAAAATCCCAGCTTAAATTAAATTACACACCCTGGTGGTGGAATAGGTAGACACAAGAGACTTAAAATCTCTCGCTTAACAGCGTACCGGTTCGAGTCCGGTCCTGGGTACCAAGGAATAAAATGAAAATAGAAATTCACTCTCTACATTGGGATAATGTAGATCCAGTTATGTTAGAGGCCCATAAACGGGTTATGCATTACAGCAATACACCAGTTAATTATCATCATCTTCATGGCACCAATCATGGGCGTTGGATGGAACATGTATTAAAAGAAGCTAGATCAGATGTTGTAGTTTTTTTTGAGCCCGATTGCATTCCGTTGAACATGTCCTTTCATACTTACATTAAGTATGCATTTAAGTATCAAACATTCGTAGGTATTGCACAAGTAAGTAATCATATTCCTCCAAAAAGTCATATCTATGCTGCACCCGGGTTTTATTGTATAAGTAAAAAAGCCTATCAGCTGCTAGGCCAGCCTTCTTTTACAGAAACTTATCGGTCAGATACGGCGGAAGAAATTTCTTATTTAGCGGAAGAAAAAGGGCTTAGATATAGAGCATTAATGCCTACATACTTTTATAGTGAGCCCTCGGAAGGTCTATGGCCATTGAGTAACTTAGGGTATTATGGAATAGGAACAGTGTTTGATAATTCAATATTTCATCTTTACCAGTCACGCACAGCTCAGAATATCGAGCTGTTTACTAAAGTATGTAATCAAGTGATCCAAGGCACATTTACTACTACTGATTTTATACCAGCTACAACGTTTAATTACTAAGGTAATATTATATAATGAAAATACTATTCCATGTTAACACGTTAAACTATCGTGGTACATCTGTAGCAGTTGCAGATTATGCCAGATATAATCAAGAAATTCTAGGGCATGAATCAGTTATTGCCTACTGTAAGACCAATGGTATAGAAAAAGACATGGGTAATGAGCCTGCAGTTATTGAGGCTCTAGAAAAAGAATTTCAGGTAGTGGGATACCGAGCAGGAGATTTAGAAAAAAAAGTAGATCAACTCAAAATAGATACTACTTACATGATATCTTCCGGTCAAAGACAAACTATAGATGTACCATCTAATTGTAAAACCACCATTCATGCTGTATTTCAGTTTTACGAGCCGTATGGGGATTGTTATGCATATATCTCTGAATGGTTATCTAAGCATATGACGAACGGAAAGTCACCATTCGTCCCTCATATAGTAAATTTACCCACACCTAACAAGAACTTTAGAACTCACCTCGGTATCAAAGAGGATCAAACAGTGATTGGCAGGATTGGGGGTTACTATACATTTGATATCCCTTTTGTAAAGACCGTAATTGAAAATATTGTTAGGGAAACAGATCAATTTGTATTTCTGTTCGTAGGTACAGAGCCCTTCCTTAATCACCCGCAAGTAAAATTTATAAATGAACTGCATGACCCGCAGAAAAAATCAAACTTTATAGAGACCTGTGATGCTATGCTTCATGCCAGGCAGCGCGGGGAAAGTTTTGGTTTGTCTATTGCTGAGTTTTTATCTTTAAATAAGCCTGTGTTGGCCTGGAATAATGGGCATGACAGAAACCATTTAGATATGTTAAGAGATAGCAGAACATTGTATAATGACTCTTTAGATCTTAAAGATATGCTATTTCAAGTCAGAGCTTACAATAAGCAAGAAGATTGGACCAAGCGTGTAATAAACTTTAAACCGTCACCGGTGATGAACAAATTTAAGGAAGTATTTTTATGACCTCTTTAGTCTTTAAAAGAGTTACTACCCCTAGTGAAGCTGAGATACTTAGAGTAATACGCAACGAATGTAGAACCTTTATGACGCGCAGCACAGACAGTATTTCACCGGAACAACAACGGCACTGGTTTAAAACAGCTTTTAAAAAGTACGAGGTTTACATTGCGTATGCTATAGAGTATGGAGCATGTGTGGTTGATGCAGGTTATGGTCTCATCCATTTAAACGAAGGTGAATACTTACTATCAGGGGGCTTGCTTCCAGATTATCGTGACAAAGGCCTTGGTTCTCAATTATTTAAATTTTTAATTGATAATTGCAATAAACAACTACCTATCAGGCTTGAAGTACTTAAAAGTAATACCCGTGCCCTTAAAACCTATGAAAAGTTAGGTTTCGTTATTGACAGTGATAATGGTAAAATTTTTACAATGGAGTATAAGTATGATTCCGTTATTTAAAGTGAACATGTCCCCTACGGTGACAGAAGCAGTAGGTAAAACGCTTATGTCAGGTTTTATTGGGCAAGGTTCTAAGGTTGAAGATTTTGAAGATCTGTTGTGGTTAGAGCTCAGAACTAAAACACGCCCAGTAACGGTTAACTCTTGCACATCTGCTATTGATCTAGCGTTAGAGTTATGCGGGGTAGATCGTTTTAGTGAAGTAATTACTACCCCTCAGACTTGCTTTGCTTCTAATGTTCATATCATGCACCGACATGCTAGAATTCGTTGGGCGGATATAGACCCTATCACTGGTTTAATTGACCCGGAGTCTGTAAAAAAATTAATTAGCTCTAAAACAAAAGCAATTGTTGCAGTTAACTGGGGTGGTAGATTTGCAGATTACAAGACACTCAAATCATTCGGAGTCCCTGTAATTGAAGATGCAGCCCATTGCTGGGATACGTTTCTGATGTCATACATAGAGCGTGGGGACTATATTTGTTATAGTTTTCAAGCTATTAAGTTTCTAACTACCGCAGATGGTGGTATTCTTGTTTGCCCTCCTGGTAAAGAATCACAAGCAAGAATTCTGCGCTGGTATGGTTTAGATAGAACTAAAAACGAATCATTTAGATGTACACAGAATATTACTAATGTAGGGTTTAAATATCATATGAATGATGTTAATGCTACTATTGGTATCGAAAATCTACCAAAAGCTGCTCAATCTGTCAATATGAGTCGCATTAATAGTAGATATTACTGCGCGAATGTTAATAACGAACTTCTTACTATTCCTAAATGGGACTCTACCTGCTCATATTGGTTACATAGTATGCATGTTAAAGCAGGGCTCAAAGAACACTTTATTAAATATTTAGAAAATAAAAAGATAGCTAGCAGCCCGGTGCATTTTAGAAATGATCAGTATGATTCCACCAAGCATTTTTATGAAGGATCTTTACCGGGAGTTGATTCGTTTACCAATACGCAAATTTGTATTCCTAATGGGTGGTGGTTGTCACAATGGGATGTAGATACTATTACAAAGGCACTGAACGAGTATACCGCATGAGTGTTTTAATTATTGGCGGTCAGGGCTATATAGGGTCATATCTTACTAAACATCTGTCAGGTTCTGTAGCTATTGGTAGTAGATTATTGGACTACCACAAATTAGATTCTTCTTTCTATAAAAAATTCGAGTATATAATACTACTAGCGGGTCATTCTAGCGTACAAATGTGTATAGGACCGCTCGTATCACCGTGGTTAAATAATGTAAGTAACTTTAAGGATCTTTTACAAAAAACAACACCTGAACAAAAAATTATCTATGCTAGTAGTAGCTCCGTATATGGTGATAAAAATACTAAGATAGGAACCGAAGATGATCTGAATTTAGATTTTATAAATCATTACGATTTAACTAAATCTACCTTAGATCTTTTTGCATTACAACAAATATCTCAAGGTCGTCAATTAATAGGGTTAAGATTTGGAACTGTGAATGGTGGTTCTCCGGTTATTCGACGCGACTTAATGATTAACTCTATGACGTATAACGCATTAAGATATAAAAAAATATATGTGACTAACAAGCATGTCCATAGACCCCTACTTTTCATTCATGATCTCTATCGTGCTATTAATTCAATCTTATCTAAACCATTCACTTCGGGTATTTACAATCTTGCATCTTTTAATACCACTGTACACACTATATCTCAAGAAGTAAGTAGACAGACTGGTGTAGAAATTATCGATAAAAATAATATACCTGGGGTTTACAATTTTGCAATTAGTTCGGAAAAATTTAAAAAAACTTTTAACTTTGATTTTGTAGGTACTCCTGAGTCTGTGGTACAAAGTGTTGTTAAGTGTTATAATGAAGAGTCTCCCAGAGTAGTTATTAGAAACGAGTATTTTGAATATAGCAGATAAACATGATTGATCATATTATAGTAATTTACAGAAATTACGATCTTTTAGAATTACAAATAAACAATTTTAAAAAACGCCTACTTTCAGACCAATATCGATTAATTATAGTTGATAATACACCTGATAATGAAAAAGTACCTATTAAAACAAACAAATCTAGACATATGATTCTTCCATTAGATAGCAAACCCATGTTTGACGGTGTATCGCATGGTAGAGCGATTGACTACGGTCTTCAACATGCAACGTCATCAATCGTAGGAATTATAGATTCCGATTTTTTTATTCTTAATAATTCTATGTTAAATTATGTAGATACTAAATTTAAACAAGGTTATCAAGCAGTAGGTTGTGAATATAATGACGGTAGAGATACCAAGCAATGGGTGAAAATAAACCCTAAAAACTTTGAAAATATACCATGTTGTTTTGGTGCATATTATAGCTTAGACTTAGCTCGTTCAGCATCATGGACTATTACTGAAAAAGAAGTTATTGAAGGAAGGTCTACTGGGTTTGTAGAAGTAGGTAGTAAAGTTAGACGATATATACTAGACAATAAAATTAAAACTTATAATTGGAAAACTGACGCACAAGATTATGGTACTTGTTTTTTTAAAGATGATGACCAAATGATGGGTGTACATTTTGTGGCAGGTTCACATAGAAGATGGAGTGATCGCTCAAAACAAGAACTTGAGGTAATATTAAATGAGTATGATTAAGGTTTTAAACAAATGCTTATGCTGTGAGAATACTTCGCTTCAAAAAGTATTAAACTTAAACGATCAGCCGCTAGCCAATAGCTATCTTAAAAGTAAAGAAGAACCAGAAGAAGTTTACCCTTTAGCTATTAATTATTGCCCGGTATGTACACACATTCAATTAACTCATGCTGTTAACCCAGATCTTTTATTTAAAAATTATCTATATGTTAGCGGCACCACTAATACCCTAAAACAATACTTTAAAGATTTTGTTGGTATTACTGCACGATATACATCGGGTAAGAGAGTTTTAGATATTGCATGTAATGATGGTAGTCAACTGGATGCATATAATGAGCAGGGATATGAAACATATGGTATTGACCCTGCAGAGAATCTTTACCATATCAGCTCAAAAAAACATACGGTTGTTTGTGATTATTTAACTAATGAATCTATAAAAAAATTTAATGATTATTTTGAAAAATTTGATATCGTAATTGCTCAAAATGTATTTGCGCATAATTCTTATCCTAAAGATTTTTTAGAAATTTGCAAGAAGTTAATGACCCATAAAGGGTATTTGTTTATACAGACATCACAAGCTGATATGATAGCGCAAAATCAATTCGATACTATCTACCATGAGCATATTTCCTTTTTTTCGGTAAGATCTATGCAGTTCCTAGCTCGACATGCCGGGCTTTATATTAAAGATGTTATTAAAACACCAGTACATGGTAACAGCTTTGTATTTGTATTATCAAAATGGGGACCGGATAATTCTTCCCAGTTTACTTCATACGAAGATTTAATTACCCCATTAAGAATGGCTAGCTATGCCTTATATTGTAAACGTATTGCGGAAGAGACTAACCAAGTTGTCGAAAAATTACAGAAAACTAACAAAGTAATAGGGTATGGAGCAGCAGCCAAAGGTAATACCTTTATTAATTTTTCCAAATTTAAACTAGATTACATTGTAGATGATAATCCGCTCAAACATAATTTGTTTACGCCAGGTTCACGTATACCTATTTTACCTCCAGAAACATTAATTAATGAGACTGAACCTATTGTTGTTATTCCGTTAGCTTGGAATTTTTTTAATGAGATAAAGGATAAGGTTAAAAAATTGACTAAAGTTCCGGTGCAGTACATAAAATATTTTTCTCAGGTTGAAATCTTAAATGCGTAAAACTATTTTAACTCATTTCTATAATGAAGAATACTTATTACCCTGGTGGCTGAATTACCATAAAGATAAGTTTGACTGGGGGGTTTGTATTAATTATGGGTCTTCAGACCGTTCGGTAGAAATTATAAAAGATTTATGTCCTAAATGGGTAGTAGTAGACTCTATTAATGATATGTTTGATGCAAAACGTTGCGATGAAGAAGTAGTTAAGTACGAACGTCAAATTCCTGGATGGAAAGTTACTTTGAATGTAACGGAATTTTTAGTAGGTAATTATTCAGTGCTTGACGATACCCCAGAGCAAGAATTAATTATACCGTGTAATGTCATGGTAGATATTAATGAAACAGAGGAAGTTGATGTCGGTAGACCGCTGGTAGAACAGAGATATTACGGTATTCACTTTAAAGATGGGAATACCAGACTTAGACGCCCACGTTGCATTCATAACAAAAAACAAATACAATATCCGCTAGGAAGGCATTATGAGACTCATAACTGCGAGGACCTGCAAGTATGTTGGTATGGCTGGTCGCCTTTCTCCAGTAGCTTAATTAAGCGCAAATTGCAAATACAAACTAAAATTCCTGATAGTGATCGTGTTCAAGGGTTTGGTCGGGAACATATTACAGACATCAATCAACTAATTAAAGACTTTGCTGAGTTAAAAACCAGAACCAGAGATCTTTCAAAAGAACTAATGCTGAAGACTGTATGAAAATAGGGCTATTAATGGCAGGTATCTCGTATGGGTATAAATCAGACAGAGATTTTAGACACTGCTTTCCTAATATTTTTAAAAATCTAATTGAACCACTTCAAGAATTTCATGAAGTAAATTGTTATATTACAACCTATGATCATCATTTAATGGATGGGTTGAAGGATCTGTACAAGCCGGTTTCTGTAAATATTATTCCTTATGAAGGTGCTACTCAATTAAGTACTCGTTCATCTTCTATTGATTCTGTTGATAATGAAGATTTAGATTTTTATATAATGACCAGATTTGATGTACATTTTAATAAGCCGTTATCACAGTTTAATCTAGATTATAATAAGTTTAATATTGTTTCTAGAGAAGGTAATGGTTTCTGGGAAAGAGAAAAATTTGTCGGTGATACTTTTTTTGCCTGGCCTAGATCTTTGCACTCAGGCGTTAAAAATGCATTTAAAGATTTAAACCTTCATGCCAGTCGCGGGGATTGGAGACATGAAGGTAAGCATAATCATAACTTTTATATCTTTTTGTCTCCTAATTTAGGGGAACATAATATTCACTTTATGTATGATAATTATCAATTGAGCGGTCACGAGCTAACTAATTGTTGTACTAAAGATTATGCTGACAGACTTAGAAACGTTATCCCCGTAAATGAGGAAATTTTAACTCGCTTTCCATGAGAGATACTATGATTAATATTGTTATACCTATGGCCGGGCTCGGTCAGCGTTTTGTTGAAGCTGGTTACGATAAACCAAAACCTTTAATTGATGTAGTAGGTGTACCTATGATCAAACGTGTCATAGACTCACTCACACTTAAAAATTACTATTATAAATTTATCTTCATTGCCTTGCAAGAACATCTAGATCAGGGACTGCAAGAATACTTAGAGGATAAGGGGGTTGTTATTCCTATAGATTTTGTTACTGAAGGCGCAGCATGTACTACACTAATGGCCTTGAAAAACATTAATAATGAGTTACCTTTAGTTATAGCGAACTGCGATCAGTATCTTGAATGGGATTTTGATGACTTTATTAGTAAAGCATCAGATTATGATGGCTCAACCGTAGTGTTTAATTCAACAAACCCCCATCACAGTTATGCATTTGTAAAAAAGGGGTTAATAGTTGAAGTAGCTGAAAAGGTAGTTATTTCTGACAAAGCATGTGCTGGTATATATTATTATGCAAAAGGAATAGATTACATAGAAAGTGTAATAATGATGATTGCTAAAAATATTCGAACTAACAATGAATTTTATATTGCTCCGGCTTATAATGAAATGATTAGTGATGGTAAGCGTCTTACAGTCTATGAGGTTGATGTTAATAAAAAACATATGTTAGGAACACCGTACGAGTTAAAAATCTTTTTAGATAAAGTAGAAAATGGGGATGTAATATTATGAAAATTCTTATTTTTGGAAAGAGTGATATAGGGGACGGTGTTAGTCAAATATACCCTGACACCGTTAATATTTCAAAAGAAGAGTGCGATGTTCGTGATGAAAAACAAATTAGTAATATTTTAAAGAAATATAACCCAGATGTTATTATTAATTGTGCAGGTATTTCTCATGTACAGGTAGTTAAGAATTCTAATATTGAAAAATGGAAGGAAGAAATAGAAGTAAATTTAATAGGTAGCTATCTCATTGCTAGAGAATCTATAGCACAAAGTATGTTTAGACCAATGATTTTTATCGCATCAGTAGCTGGTATGTATGGTAAGCCGGAACATAGTGGTTACTCTGCATCTAAGTCTGGTGTTATTTCGTTTGTTCAATCCCTAGGAATGGAAGGATACCCTGCATACTCTATCTCCCCCGGGCGTGTAGATACTAAAATGCGGGAAAAAGATTACCCTGGTGAAGATGTTAGAACTAGGTTGTCAACCATTCAGGTTGCAGAAGTAATTCAAGAATGTATTGATGGTAAATTTAACCCAGGTGATAATATTATTATACGTAAGAGAGGGTTTCGAAAGCTTAAGCGAATAGATGTAGGTCAGCCCTGGAAACAATATCTTAACGTACAACCACTAGGTACCCCTAAGACTATTTAATGAAAATTATATCCCATCGAGGCAATTTAAACGGGCCAGAACCGTATAACGAAAACACCCCAGACAAAATTGATTTTGTAATTAGTTTAGGTTATGATGTGGAGGTAGATGTTTGGTATCAAAACAACGAATTCTTTTTAGGACATGACAAGCCTACCACCCCCATTCATAGTTCTTTCTTAATTAATCGATCTAAATTTTTATGGGTTCATTGTAAAAATATTGCATGCGTAAATAAACTAAGATTTTGGGACATGAATTATTTTTACCATGAGCATGATATGGTTACCCTTACATCTAATCGCTTCATCTGGTCATACCCCGGTGTACAGGAATTTTATTCTAATCAAATTTGTTTAGATTTTTCCCCTTACGTCAATTATGAATTTTATAAAAGTAAATTTATAGCCGGGCTTTGTGTAGATTACATTGAAGGAATGGTATGAAAATCTCTATTGTGTGCCCTATTTACACGATGAAAGATCAGCTATCTGAAAAGTTTCTGGTTGAATTTTGTTCCCAATTTTTTTATCAGTCTCACCGTGATTTTGAATTAGTATTTTCTGACCAAAGCGAAGGGGACAATCTTAAACAAATAATCGATACATTCAGGTACGTTTATAATATTACCTATGTAAAAAATACTAGCGGTATTAATAATGCTGCTAATAATGTAAATCATGCCATACCTCATGCAAAAGGTGATATTGTAAAACTACTGTACATGGATGATTTTTTTATTGACTCCAATGCACTGCAAAAGATTAACTATGCGTTTAGTAATCACCCCGGTAAATGGTTAATTGCAGGGTTTGGTCATTGCAATCAAGACCGTACAAAATTTTGGGATTTTAGAAAACCTTGGTATGGAAACAAATACGTAAACGGCGACAACACGACAGGTAACCCTTCTAATTATGCCGTTCGTCGTGAATGTGCTTTAGAGATGGATGAAAATCTGCTATGGGTTGTAGACGGGGAATATTTTTATCGTTCCTATTATCACTTTGGGGATCCTATTTTAATTAACGATGTATTGGTCTGTTTTAGAGAACACGATGACTCAGCATTTCTTAAACCTCAATTCAAAGAGCTAGAAGTTAAAGAACGTACATATTGTGAGGAGAAGTACAGTAGAGAAGTCCCATTGAAGCTGCTATAATATGATTTTGTGAGGTTTATATGAAGTTCAGTAAGGAAACTTTAGTATTGTTAAAAAACTTTGCCTCGATTAATACTAATATAGTATTCAAACAAGGGGATACGATTAGCACGATCTCCAATCTTAAAAATATCTTTGCTAAAGCTACTATTAAAGAATCCATTCCGAATGAGTTTGCAATTTACGATCTTAATTCATTACTAGCTATGCTTACTCTAATTGAGAATCAGGATGTAGAGTTTGGTGATCGATGTCTTACAGTAACAAGTCCTTGCGGTAGGTTCGAATATTACTATTCGAATCCGGAAATTGTTACTGGCGCCCCGAGTGGTGAGATCCAACATACATCGGTTTATAAGTTTAAAATGACGGCCGAAGATGCTCAGATGATCATGAAAGCAGCCGCTATTACCGGTGCACCTTCTATTTCGATTACTAATATAGATCAAAATGTAACGATTTCAGTAAGCGATAGAAAAAACGATACTGCAAGTAACTTTAAAAAAAGTTTAGGTACATCATTTGATAATTTTGATGTGTTTATTGCAGTAGAGAACTTTAAAATAGTAGCTGATGCTTATGAGGTGTCAGTAGCTAAAACAAATAACGGTAAAGCTAAATTTTTGCACTTCAAACACGAATCAAGACCTCTACAATACTGGATTGCATGTGAGCCCGGGTCGGTTGTTTAAAGGTACTCTATATTATTAAAAGTTCCGGTCTTATAAATATTGAAAAATATAGACCGGGACGAAGCATGATATACAAGATAACTAATAAATTAACTTCTGAGATTTATGTCGGTTATTCAATAAACTATACTAAGCGGTGGTACTTTCACAAGCGAAATGCAAGAACCGGTATCAATACATATCTATACCGTGCCATGCGCAAATACGGTATAGAAAACTTTACAATTGAAGTTTTAGAACAGTGTGAAGAAGAGCTTAATGAGGTGCGCGAACAATACTGGATCAAGGAACTCAATCCCCGGTATAATATGACTAGCGGGGGCGACGGTGGTCGTACTGCAGATAGTCCTAATTATAAAGAAGGCATGAAAGCCCGTCGTAGCTATATTGGTAAAGGTAATCCTAATTACGGCAAGAAAGGGGTATTAAGCCCGAACTGGGGTAGAAAATACGGTAAGAGACCTAAGGTCAGTGAAGCAAAAAAGAAAACTCTTCTATGTTCTAAAGGTAATACTTTTAAAGGTTTTGATGAAATGTTTAAATTTTATAATGTAAAGTCGTACTATTCTCTTAAAAAGAAAGGTATAACATGGAGTGAAGTATATGGTAGGTAATGAATCTAGTCATTTTATCTGGACAGAAAGGTATAGACCTAAAACTATTGATGATTGTATCCTGCCATCTGATATTAAAGATTATTTTAAGAATCTGGTAAAGGCAGGTGAAGTTCAAAACATGCTGCTTTGTGGTACAGCTGGTACTGGTAAGACTACAGTGGCGCGAGCATTATGTGAAGAACTCAACTCAGATTACATTATTATAAATGGTTCAGAAGAGTCAGGAATCGATGTTCTGAGAACTAAAATACGTTCTTTTGCATCCACTATTTCCTTCACAGGTAACACCAAGGTAGTTATTTTAGATGAAGCTGATTATCTTAACCCTAATTCTACACAGCCCGCTTTACGTGGGTTTATCGAAGAGTTTGCTATCAACTGCAGGTTTATATTTACCTGCAACTTTAAGAACCGTATCATCGCACCTTTACATTCAAGGTGTGCGGTAGTTGAGTTTAAAATACTTAAGCAAGAAAAAATAAAAATGGCGATGGACTTTCATCGCCAAGCCAGTCTTATTTTAAAACAAGAACAAATCGAGTTTAATCCAAAAGTAGTTGCTAAGGTAATCGAAAAATACTTTCCGGACTTTAGACGCTCTTTAAATGAGCTGCAACGTTATTCTCAGCGCGGAGTTATCGATGAAGGTATTTTAGTTAACTTAGAAGATGTTAACATGCAAGATCTTGTCCTATCACTTCGCGAAAAAGACTGGAAGAAGATGAGAGCTTGGGTAGTAAATAACTTAGATACTGATTCAGCAGTTCTATTTAGAAAAATATATGACACTTTATTACCACTAACTGATCAAGTACCTCAGCTAGTGCTAACTATTGCTGACTACCAATACAAGGCAGCATTTGTTGCCGATCATGAAATTAATTTAGTAGCTTGCTTAACAGAAATTATGGCTTCAGTAAATCTTAAATGAGTAACATTAACGATATCTTTGGTGATGTGCAGGAGCAGGTAGAGATAGACTACAAACCTCCGGGTATATCTCCTTTTGATTTTCTTAATTCTATTAATTATGGTAAGGAAGATCTAATTGTAGATGACTGGTCAGAAAAGCAGTATCCTCCATACCTGGTCAACCGTGGTCTATCATTTCACCCCGATACTGTTATTACTTGTAACATGATGAATTCTAGACCCCATATTGAAAAAAAACTCCAGTTCGACTTTCTGATAAATAGTATCAGGCCCAGAAAACGTTACGGTAAATGGATGAAGGCCCAGGAAATTGAGTTGATAGAGATGATTAAGCAATATTATTGCTACAGCACAGAAAAAGCTCGCCAAGTTGCATCTCTGTTTGAGGATACTCAAATAAAACTATTAAAACAAAAATTAGAAAAAGGTGGAATGAAGCATGTCAAACGAGTTTTTCAAGATTGACATACCCGGGTATGCGCCATTAGAGGTTTTATTAAATCAACCTGACGATTTTTTAAAGGTCAGAGAGACGCTTACGCGTATTGGGGTAGCGTCCAGAAGGGATAAGGTACTATACCAGTCATGTCATATCTTACACAAACAAGGTTATTATTTTATCGTACACTTTAAAGAATTATTTGCACTAGATGGTAAGCAGGCAGATTTAACGGATAATGATATTGAAAGAAGGAATACCATCGCAAAATTATTATCTGATTGGGGTTTAATTAAGATAGTAAACCCAGATTTAGTAAGGGATGCTGCTCCTCTATCTCAGATAAAAATTATTGCATTTAAAGATAAAGACGAGTGGAATTTGCAGACTAAATATAACATTGGTAAAAAAAAGCTGGATAATTATTAAAAAATATATATATAATGTAATATCCCTGGGATGGGAACTAGGCTGGGTATCCTAATTAAACTGCCCCCAACGCCAATAGGGTTGGTAATTTAATCACTCGCTTAATAGGAGAACTAAAATGACGTTTATGCTTCCTTCTACTTTTAAAGACTTTGATAAATTTTTTGTAGGTTTTGATGATACTTACAATCGCATGTCAAAATTTCATGACGACATTACTAAAAATATACCCAACTATCCCCCATATAACATTAAAAAAATTGAAGACAACAAATACATTATTGAACTAGCAGTTGCTGGTTTTGCTAAATCTGATATTGAAGTTGTGTTTGAAGATAACAAGCTTATTATTTCAGGAAAAGCACAAGAAGATACTGATAATTTTTTGTTTAAAGGAATTGCTAATAGGGCATTCACACGCACATTTTTGCTTGACGATCATTTAGAAATTAATGATGCAGCTATGTTAAACGGTATGCTTAAAATAGTTCTAGAAAAAATTATTCCGGAACATAAGAAACCTAAAAAGATTGAAGTAAAAGACAAAGATATTACTAAAGTTTCTAAAAAAGAATTATTAGTAGAAAATGAAGAAAATAATTAATTGTATTTATAGGTGGTTTAATTCTTTAAAATATACTCATAAAAATGATGCAGAACATTTTATGTCTCAATCTATTGATAGAGCAGATTTTGAACGAAGAGAACAAATTTTAAAGTATAAAAAATAACTATGAAAATTTTTATGAAACTTATTAGTAGTATAATTGAAGGTAGGCAAATGAGAATTAATAAAAAAGTACAAATTTATTTAAAAAATAAAAGATTGTGATTTTTTTTTGTACGTTTCCGTTGCTTAAGATAAGGAGCTGGCTTTTAAAAGCCAGCTCTTTCGATGATCAAATTTTATTTGTTTTAACCACTCCAGAATCATTAGAAACTCATATTAAAATGTTTTATAATGAAAATGACGCACATAATTATCTTGAAAGAATATTAGATGATCCAAGTTATAAAATTAATTACCGGTGAACAATTAATAGGTGATTTAAGTGTAGATGGTAGGTATGGGGTGAAAAATCCTTGCATGCTTCAAATTGTCCCAGCTCGCCACAACCCAGAAGCATCTGCGATGGCACTTATTCCAGCTGCTATGCATTTAGAGGACGCTACTATTTTTTTAAAAGAAGAGCATGTCCTTTGGATAGCCCATCCTGTAAAAGAATTGTTTAATCAATATAACTCAGCTTTCGGTACAGGTATTCAACTTTCAGGTATGTAATGAAACACCCAGTACATAAAATATCTAAGGAAGTTAAACTAGTAAACCCTGTTAATAATGAAGTTTGGTTATGCAAGGATTACAGCAGTGTCATTACTGTAGATGGTGTTGATTTTATAAAAGTTTATAAAGAAGAATACCCGGGTAGAACCCACCTCTTGCGTAAAGATGCATTACGTAAGATAATCAGGGCTTGATTTTTTAACGCAATAAATATATAATACCAACATCAATAAGGAGTTGAGTATGAAAAAAATTGCTATCGCTCTGGTACTGTCTCTAGGTATAACCAGTACTGCTTATGCCCATGGTTACCGATACGGCTACGGTCATCGCTACGCACCTCAGCCCATGCATTATCACTATCATCATCACGGCAATCACTGGATAGCCCCGGCACTTGGTGGTATCATACTTGGTGCAGCTATTGCAAATGCTCATGCCTATCAATCAGCACCAGTTTATGTTGCGCCACCTGTAACACAACCAGAATACTATCAGTGTTTAGTGCAGGTCTTTGACCCGGCTACCAATTCGTATCGTAACGAAGTTCGCACATGTGTGCGATAACGCCCCTTTAGCTCATGCTTGGTTAGAGCAGCGGACTCTAAAAACTTGTTTTTTATAAATGGAGCCAATTTCCCAAAAAATTATTAGTAATCAAGAAAAAAGAAATTTCGGATATACGAAAAGGTTGTTTTGTGCGGTCATAGCTCAGAGGTCAGCAGCGCCCGGCTCATAACCGGTGGGTCCCTGGTTCAAATCCAGGTGGCCGCATAAAACAACTTTAACTAACGTGGTGCTGTGTTCGACTCACAGAGGGGGCACCATTTTTTAAATTATATGAAAATATATGAAAATATACATTAACAAATATCGTAATCACTGGCTTTCTCCATACACCATACTGGAGAAAGTTTTCTTTTGGAAAAAAGAAATCGATTATGACGACCCGTTTATTGTTAAATGGTCCGACCGTTTAGCACCTTTCTGTGTAGGTTTACAGAAGTTTCTTGATTTTGTTCACCCTAAAATTAATTACGTCAAGATCGATTACTGGGATACATGGTCTATGGATCATACCCTGGCGCATATTATTGTACCGATGCTTAAGCAGCTTAAACAAGAAAAGCATGGTGCACCGCTGGTAGATGATGAAGATGTACCAGAAGAGCTGCGTTCAACTGCTGCTCCTGCTAAAGAAAATGATTGGGATGTGGATGAAAATCATTTCAAACGGTGGGATTGGGTTTTAGATGAAATGATCTGGGCATTTAAGCAAGCGCTTAATTATGATGATGATGCTCATTTTTTTGATTGGTCAGAAGTAGACCGAGGTGTTAAATTAAACGAGCAGTTTTCTAAAGTAAAAATTGACCGAGAAGGTTTAGACGCACACCAAGATAGAAAAGCTAATGGGTATCGTCTTTTTGGTAAATACTATCAAAGCCTGTGGGATTAAATATGAGTGTTTTAGTCGTTACCCCAACAACAGGGTCAAAAGATGTTGTAGATGCTATCCATTCCGTGCTCAATCAAACTATAGAAGTAGAACATCTTTTAGTTTGCGATGGAGATGAATTTAAACAGGATGTTCAACATATAGTAGATAAAGTTATTGAGCATCCTAGAGTGAAAGCATGCTACTTACCATACAATACCGGGAGTAACGGATTTTACGGTCATAGAATTATGGCGGCTTTTGGGCATTTAGTAAACCATGATTACATTTTTTTTCTTGATCAAGATAATTGGTATGACCCAGACCATGTAGAGAGTCTAGTTACGGAGTGTAAAAAATATAATTTTGAATGGGCGTACAGTTTGAGAAAGGTGTTTACTAAAGAAAAAGAATATGTATGTGATGATAACTGTGAATCATTAGGTAGATGGCCTATATGGCTCAGTACAGAAGAAAAGCCTGGGTATCTAATAGATTCTAGCTCTTATTGCTTTACCCGTCCATTTCTGACTATGGTTGGTCATCTCTGGCATTGGGGTTGGGGTGGTGACCGTCGTTTTTATTCTATAGTAAAAGAACAAATTCAACATAAAAACTATGGATGCTCTAACAAATATACATTAAACTATAGGCTTGGTGGTAACGAAGGTTCCGTTCAACAAGATTTTTTCCTACAGGGTAATGAAGTTATGAATAAAAAATATCAAGGAAATTTCCCCTGGAACCAACAAGTTAAATAGTATGCTCTTTTATACTCATGTTGTAGTGCGTGGTAACAATATACTTTTCCGGGGTATCAAGGATGGTAAGCGAATCAAACAAAAAATACCGTTTGAACCGGCTTTGTTTGTACGCACCGGTAAGCAAACTCCATATAAATCACTCTGGGGTGAAAATCTTGAAAAGATGAAATTCTTGTCTATCAGTGAGGCAAGAGATTTTATTAAAAAGTATCAAGATGTTAGCAACTTTCCAATCTACGGAAACTATAATTTTGTTTATCAGTTCATCAATAAAGTTTTTCCTGACACCATTGATTTTAATATCAAACATGTTAAGATTGTAACTATCGATATTGAAACTTCTACTGACTACGGGTTTCCCGATCCTCGCTCGGCTCAAGAACAAGTTCTTCTCATTACCGTACAAGACTTCCATACCAAGCAAATCACCACGTTCGGTACCTGTCCTTACCTACCCAAACAATCTCATGTTGAATATGTTCAGTGTATTGATGAGATGGATTTGTTGCGAAAGTTTATTAACCATCTTAAAGAGGACTACCCAGATGTTATTACCGGGTGGAACAGCCAGTTGTTTGACATTGCATATTTGTCGTCTAGAATCATTCGAGTATTAGGTAGTGAGGCTCTAGAGGAATGTTCACCCTGGGGTGTTATTCGTCAACATGAAGTACCATTTGCAAGAGGTAGAACACAATTAGCATATGAGTGGATTGGCATATCTATATTAGATTTTATGGATCTATATAGAAAATTTTCTTACAAGATGGTTGAAAACTATAAGTTAGATACTGTGGCGAAAGAGGAACTTAATGATGAAAAAGTAAAGCATCAATATACGTCATTTAAAGAGTTTTATACTAAAGACTGGGAATTATTTGTAGATTATAATATTCATGATGTAGTGCTGGTTGATCGTTTAGAAGATAAGCTGCGTATCATTAATCTAATAATGACTATGGCGTATGACGCCAAGTGTAACTACATCGATATCTTTTCGTCAGTACGTACCTGGGATTGTATCTTATACAGTTACCTTAATAAGAAAAATATTATTGTACATAATCCCCCTCATGTAGACCCTTTAAACGATCGTCAGATTATGGGTGCGTTTGTTAAAGAGCCTAAACCAGCCCAATATGAATGGGTAGTATCCTTTGATGCCACAAGCCTGTACCCTTCTATTATTATGACCTGGAATATGTCTCCGGAAACTCTTATTAATGGTCAAAAATATTTACCGGATGATGAAAAGAGCATCGTTAAATTAATTGAACGTGAATTTGATACTACCAAGTTACACGACGAAGATGTTACTATGACCGCCAACGGTCAGTGTTTTCGAAAAGATAGAAAAGGTATATTCCCAGAGTTAATTGAATATTATTTTGACGTTCGTCAACAGGCTAAAAAACAAATGCTATTGGCGCAAAGTAAATATGAAGAGACTAAAGACCCAGTACATTTAAATGAAATTGCCAGTTTAAACTCCAGGCAAATGTCTTCTAAAATTCTAATGAACTCACTTTACGGTGCAATGGGTAATGTTTATTTTAGATACTACGATATTAGAGTAGCTGAAGGTATCACGATGACCGGTCAGCTTATTATCAGAACAGTAGCCAAACGATTAACCGATTTTATCAATGAGGAATGTAACACCCATGGAGTCGACTATTCTTTTTATAGCGATACTGATTCCACCTATATTACTCTTGGTAGTTATGTTGCTAAAAATTTACGCGGACAATCTAAAACTGAAGTGGTGGAGGCATTGGATCGTTATTGTATGGGTAAGATTGAACCAACTATTAATGCTGCTTGTGAGCAGCTTAATGAGTATCTCAATACCTATCAGAAAAAGATTAAGTTCAAGCGCGAAATCATTGCCGACCGCGGTGTATGGATTGCTAAGAAGAGGTATGCTGTTAACGTGTATAACTCTGAAGGAGTTAGCTACGAAGAACCCAAGCTTAAAGTTTTGGGTATGGAAATCGTACGATCCTCAACCCCGGCACCGGTTAGAAAGGCACTTAAAGAAGCAGTAAGTATTGCTTTAAGAGAAGATGAAGATAGACTTAGGGATTATGTATCACAAACCGAAAAGAAATGGTCTATGTTAGAGCCAGAGGACATTGCCTTTCCTCGCGGTGTTAATGGGGTAAAGGAGTACAGTGACCCTAATTCTATCTTTCGGAAAGGCACACCAATACATGTACGTGGTGCACTTATCTATAACCATCTACTCGATGCTAAGGATTTAAATAAAAAATATCAAAAGATACAAGAAGGGGATAAGATAAAATTTATATACTTGAAGGAACCAAACCCGTTAGGTACTCATGTCATTACATTTTCCGGTCAACTACCCCCAGAGTTTAAACTTCGTGAGTATGTAGATTATGAAACTATGTTTGAGAAGTCATTTCTTGAACCTTTAACATCTCTGTTAGATTGTATAGGTTGGAAGGTAAAAGAGACGGCTACACTGGACGGTTTGTTTGGTTGATTATATAATGATTAGAAGGAGTGAATATGAACTTATTAGATAAAATAAAAAAGAATACCACGATCAAAGAAACAGATATATTATCTGAATCTAAACTCTTTAAGACTAAAGATATGATTCAGACTGCTGTACCTATGGTTAATGTAGCGTTATCTGGGCGTTTGGATGGGGGGCTCAGTCCCGGTTTAACTGTTTTTGCAGGTCCTTCTAAACATTTTAAGACCGCGTTTGCATTACTATTAGCTAAAAGCTATATGGAGAAGTACCATGATGCAGTCATCCTTTTTTACGATTCTGAGTTTGGTTCACCTCAGTCTTACTTTGATAGCTTTGGTATTGATACTGCTCGTGTTGTTCACACGCCAGTCACCGACATCGAACAACTTAAGCACGATGCTATGGCCCAGCTTAATAATATTGAGCGCGGCGATCGTGTCATCATTATTGTGGATAGCGTAGGTAATTTAGCTAGTAGAAAAGAAGTTGAAGATGCTATTGACGGTAAATCGGTAGCTGATATGTCTCGTGCCAAGCAACTCAAGTCTTTCTTTCGGATGGTTACTCCACATCTAACGCTTAAAAATTTACCGATGATCGTGGTTAATCATACCTACATGGAGATAGGTATGTTCCCGAAAGCTATTGTTTCAGGCGGTACCGGTGTCTACTATTCAGCCGATAATATTTACATTATTGGTCGTCAACAAGAAAAAGAAGGTACTGAGATTGTTGGATATAACTTTATTATTAATGTTGAGAAGTCTCGTTATGTGCGTGAAAAGTCTAAGATACCTGTCGAGGTAACTTATGAAGGTGGTATTAGTAAGTGGTCGGGGTTAATGGAGGTGGCATTAGAGGGGGGGTTTGTAGTTAAACCGTCTAATGGGTGGTATGCAAAAGCAGGTCAAGATCAAAAATTTAGATTAAAAGATACCTACAATAAAGACTTTTGGATGCCTATCTTATCTTCTAAAGAGTTTCATGATTACATTGAAAAAACCTATAAGATGTCTAGCGGATCATTAATGGCAGCAGATGATATAACCGATGAAGATTTAGAAGAGGAATATAATGCTACGTAATTCTTTATTTAAGCCATTCTTTGTTGGAGAACTAGATTGGGGGTTTGAGATTATCGACGGGCCCTTCAAAGAAGTTTGCATTCAAATTATGGATATAAAAATAGAAGAGAATGAGGCTGGAAATTGTCATTTAGATTATCATACAGTTAGATTACCTGAGCATTTAAAAGAAGAAGATTTAAAAACCCCGGAGTTTCAAGCTGTTATAGAATCTATTTTAAACGACATACTTAAAGAAGCTATCACAGAACATGAGAATAGAGACAGTCATTCTAAAAAACCTTCTGAATAATGAAGACTATATGCGTAAGGTCCTGCCGTTTGTCAAGGCAGAATACTTTTTAGAAGACAGCGAAAAAATTGTTTTTAATCAGATACATCAGTTTATATTAAAATATAATAAACCTCCTACCTTGGAGGCTCTTTCTATTGCTATAGAAAATACCTCTCTACAGGAAGGTATATTTCAAGAAGTAACCCAGCAACTTTTTCAATTAAAGTCATTTGAAGAATCTAATGAAGCTTGGCTTTTAGATGAGACAGAGCGTTTTTGTAAAGACAAGGCAGTTTATAATGCTATCTTGCGTTCCATTGGAGTCATGGAGGGTAGAGATAAGCAACTATCTAAGGATGGTATACCTTCTTTACTTCAAGAAGCGCTGGGGGTCTGCTTTGATAATTCAGTAGGACATGATTATTTTATTGACTCTGACTCGCGATATGACTTTTATCATCGTGTAGAATCTAGAACGCCGTTTGATCTTGACTTATTCAATAAGATTACTCAAGGTGGGCTACCTAATAAGACGTTGAATATTGCTTTAGCGGGAACCGGTGTCGGGAAATCATTGTTTATGTGTCATGTGGCTGCTGGTGCTATAGCACAAGGTAAAAACGTACTGTATATTACGTTAGAGATGGCCGAGGAACGAATTGCCGAACGTATTGATGCTAATTTATTGAATGTGGATATTGATCAGATAAAAGACTTACCTAAAAGTCTGTTTGACAGTAGAATTACTAAACTTAAAAAGAAAGCAACCGGTCAACTTATTATTAAAGAATATCCTACTGCGTCTGCACACGTTGGTCACTTTAAATCATTACTAAACGAACTACAACTTAAAAAATCTTTCAAGCCAGAAATAATATTTATCGATTACATAAATATTTGCTCGTCTTCTCGTTTTAAACCGGGTGGAAGTGTTAATTCTTATACATATGTTAAAGCCATAGCTGAAGAGTTGCGAGGTCTGGCTGTAGAATTTAACGTACCTATCGTATCAGCGACACAGACGACAAGATCAGGTTATTCGAACACAGATGTGGAGCTGACCGATACATCCGAATCTTTCGGGTTGCCGGCGACAGCAGACTTTATGTTTGCACTAATAAGTACAGAAGAGCTCGAACAGTTAAATCAGCTGATGGTTAAACAGCTTAAAAATCGTTACAGTGACCTGTCTTCTAACAAGCGGTTTATGATAGGTGTTGATCGAAAGAAAATGCGACTTTACGACTTAGAAGTCAGTGCACAAGCTAATATAGATGATTCCGGTCAGGAAGATTCACCCTCTTTATTTGACATGAGCCAGGTGTTCAAGCAAAAAGATTTTAGCGCTATCAAGGTTTAGAATGTACCTGGAGTCTAAAATTAACCAAATATTAGACTCTGTACGCTATGAATTGATCGGTGTATACACCTATAGTCATTTAATAAGAACACTGAACCGGGTGTTTAAGCCAGAACGGTTCAAGTTTAAAATTAAAAAACGACCGTACTTTAGTGAGCATGATCTTTCCGTGTCTGGGCTATATGATACGGAACAGGATTTAATGATTATTTACCTTTTAGTAAGTAAAGATTATAACCATTTTGAGATAACTAAAAAGTCATGGAAAAAAGTTAAGTTTGCAATCTCACAAACCTGTCAACACGAAGCTATACATCAACATCAATGGCAATTTAAAGATTATCAACCTGATAAAAAATTAAGAATACGATATAACTTTTATGATAAAAATTACAGAGAAAAAATTTACTTATCTGATCCTGATGAAATCGAAGCTTATGCTCACGACATTGCCATGGAAATAAAGTTTTTTTATCCGAAACGTAATTCTTTAGAAGTACTTAAACATGCCGGTCGCTTTAAAAAACTTTGGTCTTACCAATATTATCTGCATACATTTTATGATTGTAACTGGAATTTCATTCGTTCAAAACTTATTAAAAAAACATATAAATGGTTAGGAGCTTAAATGCCTCCTTGGATTAACATTACTGAGATCGTGTTATTACTTTTTACATGCTGGGCGTGCTACAACGCCGGTAAAGTAAAAGGCGTGCAGGAAATAGTTGAGTTACTGTTACAAAAGCGTATGATTACCATAGATGATTTACGTAAATTAGAAGACTAGTGGATTTGAACTTTAAATGTTATATAATGGATTATTAATAGGAGAAAGTGATGACGCAAGTTAGTTCTAAACCACGTATTAAGCAAGATACTTTAGGTAATGAAGGTCTTAAGTTTCTTTACGGTCAGTTTGAGGCTAAAGAAGTTACGCTACAAGATTTCCGTATCACTTGCTTACAACTTATTGAGCAGTCAACTGGTAAACGAACTACAAAAGATAAGTTTATACAATTAATTAATACAGCTAAGTCAAAACAAGACATGGTGGTAAAAGTAAATAATTACATGTTAGCAGGGCAAGGTTTGGGAGTATAGTATGATTGTGGCCGCTGGTATATCTAAGTTTAAAGGTAAAGTTAAGGTACGTTTGTGCTCCGATCGTGTCTTGCGAATCAAGAATCTTCAGAAACAAGGTGATATCGATATCAACATTATCGATTTACCAAAACCTATGACTAAAGAGCAGGCGTGCGACTATCTTTGCTCTTTAGATATGTTTAAACCTTACGTATCAGATATTCAAGAAGTTTTAGGTAGGAAACACTGGCCTTCTAAGCAAAATGCTTATATAATTAAACCTGTTGTAGATGATTCTGATCTTGAGCTACAAGCTATTAAAGAACTAGCTGAGGCTTAAGATTGTTCAAGCAGAAAGACCGCCGTCTGCTTATTATTTTTTTGGCGGGGACTTTATCATGAGGAAACTTATGTCAATTCAAACTAGTGTTCTAAAAACCCTGAAATCAGGCCGTCAATTCACTGCCGGGCAACTGGCTGGTCTGTTCAAGACCACAGAAGGTACTATTTCAGCTCGAATTTCCGAGCTACGCTCCCAAGGCCATGCTATCTATAGCAACACTGCCAAGAACGGTAAGACTGCTTATCGTTTGGGTACACCTTCCCGACGTATGGTTGCGGTTGCTTTTGCAGCGCAAGGCAGTTCTGTATTTAACTAAAATTAGTTAAACTATTCCAACCCCGGCTCGTCCGGGGTTTTTTATTGTGATAAATATAGTAAAAGGAAAAATTTATGAACGTGGAAAAACTAAATTTAGATTTTATTAGACGAGCAGAAATAGTTACTTCCTTTAATCTTACCTCATCTGATTTTACTACCTTAGATTATAAGAAAGAAATACAGTACTTGTTTAATAAACATTTTTTTCCTAAATTTGATATTAACAAAACAGTAAACGGTGTAAATAAAGATAAATTAAACCGGTTAATTTTAGAGTTAAAAAGTATTAGCCCGGTTATGTTCGCTAAATTACATAGTTATAATCTAAAAGGCATAGGCCCGGGTGAAGCTACTTTATTTTTTTTAATTAACAATGCCCAGCTTGGTGGTGGTACTAGCGCAGGGGTTGACCTTATGGTAGGAGGTCAAGGGTATGAAATGAAAGCGGTCAAAGTATCTAATGACAATATGGCTAGTGATTTTAAGTTAGGTGGTACCGTTCCTCTTTCCGATATTATAATGGATTTAGTTATGTTATCCACCAAGTATAAGTTTGGTGGGTCAAAAACGGAAATATCGGGTAGTATAGTTAATAATATGAGAGTGAAAGCAGCAGCGGAATTTAACGTCATTGAATCTAATTATGCAGATATTGCCTACAACAGCTACTTCAAAGGCCATAAAATTATTTTTGTTAATAATAGCTCGGGGCCTAAATTGGGGTTAATAGAGTCCATTAAACAAGTAGAAAAAAAAGATATTATGATTGAAAGACTTACTAGCGGTACGGTTAAACCTAAGGTAAAATTGTAATGCTTAAATTATCTGGTTTTCTGTTGGAGTCGGAAGAAAAACTTAAACATCTAGAGCACGCCGAGGATCATGTTATCAACGATGGTTTCGAGGGTTTTGCGCATGCCTTCCATAATCTGGAAGATGTTAAAGACCAGCTTCAGGGTAAGAAAAACAAAACTAAAATTACTACTAAATACGATGGAAGCCCTAGTGTTGTCTTTGGCCATAATCCCGATAATGGTCAGTTTTTTGTTGCATCTAAGTCTGCGTTTAATAAAGACCCTAAATTAAATTATACGTTCGAAGACATAGAACAAAACCATGGTCATTCTGCAGGTTTGGTTGAAAAGTTAAAATCAGCGCTGGAACATTTACCTAAAGTTACACCTCCTTCAGGTGTTTATCAGGGTGATTTAATGCATTCTGGTGGTGTTAAAAGTGAGGATAATCCTCACGGTGACGTCATGGAGGATAGGGGTAAGTACCATTTTAAATCTAATACCATTACTTACTCCACACCTAAAGGTTCAGCAGAAGGTAAAAAGATAGCTAATTCTAAATTAGGAATTGCAGTACATACTGCTTATACAGGTAATAAATTTAAAAACCTAAAAGCAGAAGTAGGAGCCGATCTATCTCACTTCAAAGAGCATCCTGACGTTCACCTTATAGATACTACAGATGATATTAAGCATGCTAAGTTAACTACTAATCAAGCCCATACCTATCAACATCATCTTAATCAAGCTGTAGAAGAATATAAGCAGTTTGATAAAAAACATTACAACGTCTTAGAAGGTCACCAACAACATCTCAAGACTTATATTAATAAAACCGTTAGAGAAAATACTAAACCTTCTGTGGAAGGATACCGGGAACATCTTAAAAACCACCACCTTAAACAGATTGCAGGAGTAAAGACTGCTGCAGCAGTGGAGCGTAAGACTAATATTATGGACGAATCACTTAAACATGTAGATAAACATCAAGAAAAATTTCAATCTATATTAAATATGCATCATCATTTACAGGCTGCTAAAAATCAGCTCGTCCATGCTCTTTCAGCTAAACCTAAGTTCGAACATACAATCAATGGTCAAAAAGTTAAACCTGAAGGTTTTGTCATAGTACGAGATGGTAGACCAACCAAATTAGTAGATCGTGCAGAATTTAGTCGTGCTAATTTTTTAGCTAGACCTAGATAATTTCTCAACCGGCCACACATGAATTTTATAGTGAAGGCAACTGAAAATCCATGAAAAGTATTAAAGAAAAGCAGCTTTTGGTAAAATGGGCTAAATCTTTAAATGAACAGGTCGATGCTCTCATATTAAAAGAAGTAGAAGAGTACGAGCGACTTCAAAAAGAGGTAGCAGAATCTTTAAAGCAAAAACCTTTTATTGAAACCATACCGGTTAAAACCGAAGAGGTAGTTATAAAAGAAGAAAAACTAGAAGAAATAAAAGAAGAAGTTATAAAAAAGACCGATCTGATAACAAAAACAGTTGAACAAATAACGAAAGATTCAATTAGAGAAGAATCTTTTCAGCAGCCAGATCCAACAATGGTTGGATCAGATATTAACGATATAAGAAAAAAGATTAAGTTCTTAGAACAATGGATAGCCAAAGTTTCGATGGCAGGTCCAGGTGGTGGTGCTGGAGATGTAATAAACTTAGACTTTCCAGTAAAATTAATTACAAACAACTATACTATTACAAGAAAAGATTATTATGTTGGAGTGAACGCAGTATCTGCTGTCACTATCACTCTCCCAGATTCAATTGCCTTTCCTGGTAGAAAAATAATTATAAAAGATGAATCTGGAAACTGTGCGTTAAACCCTATCACTGTGCTTGGTAATGTGGACAATGACCCGGGCGGTTTTATTTTACAAAACAATAACGGCGGAATACAAATGATATACAGAGAAGGTTGG
>Ga0214923_10001027_pt1 | contig 40655 bp, 45 predicted proteins | sample LL1510_MetaG_FD_177993 | JGI IMG/M metagenome (GOLD analysis project Ga0214923, IMG submission 177993) | Freshwater microbial communities from Lake Lanier, Atlanta, Georgia, United States - LL-1510 | ecosystem: Environmental > Aquatic > Freshwater > Lake | place: USA: Georgia | collected... | reverse complement strand
GAGATGCCTTTTGGCTCGGAGAACAAACAGATGTGTCAGAAATTGTCGGATCATGGCTTCGGACCACTCAGAAAGCATACCGATTTGTTTGGTTTGGCTTTGATCGATAGACAGCTTCACCTTTTCAGGGTGGCAGCAGGACATTTAGACCCGCGAACATTTCAAACCGGTACGCACGGTCGCGTCTATTTTTCTACTGTCTATATATTTAATGTATTTCTTTTAATTTTCTACCGTCTATATGTTTAATGTATGCGGGTTTATTAATTGCATCAAAAATATATGTTCCGTATTTATTATGAATCTCTTCTGTTTGTGACTTATTTATTAAGTATGATTCCATAGGACGACCATCATCACATTCTTTCAATATAATATCTCTATAATAATCGGAACGGCACAAATGATTATTGTCAGACCAAGATGGGGTTCTTGTATATGTATAATTGTTTGATACAATTTGTTTTCCAAATAAATCATTTTGGGCATCACTCACTTTTTTTATATTCGCACGTTTGTTAAACCGAACATGCTTTAATTCTGGATTCTTTTTCATATCTTCTATAACTTTTTCTATTTCAAAATGTCGTATAAATGGTAAATCGTGTTGTATTATTAAGACATACTCAGTAGTAATAAAATCAAAAGCATTCCTAACATTGCCTGTTAGATGACCAAATGAATCGCGAACTACAATTCGTATATTGCTATAATTTGAAATATACTTGTTTAAATTTGTAAGATATTCTTTAAATTTATGATCTTCACTATAATCATGTGCAAGTATAATTGGTGTATCTTTATCCATGTGTATATATTTCAATGATTCAATAACAAATTGGATGAACGCTATTGAAGGATGTGATAGTATAAACGATGCTGTAATTATTACAGAATATTCCACCATTCTATATATGTGTAAGAAAAAATTAAACGCTTCTTCTTCGGCATTCGGTTATGTCAAACGGAGAGGTGGATAGCTCGTAATTTATAGGAAATTTTAGTATAATTAAATTCAGGAAATTCAAAATTTGCTAAATTTATAATTATATTTTCACTTTCTTAGGAATCCAAAAAGGGGTACTGCGAAGCACAAAAATGGAGAGCTATCCCCTCCCGTTGTCAAGCGTACGGTGGGCACACGGATTTGTACGTCGAGCGATTCTTGAATTGTCGTCGGCTTTTATTTCGGTGGGAGCGACGACGCCCTGTGGACACACTTTCTGTGAGGAGTGCTGTCGAACACAGATGACGGCGTGTTATATTTGCAGAGTGCAGATCCGCGACAAAATTAAGCTGTATTTCGCTTAGCGGCGGCGTCATCGCTTCTGTAGTAATAAACTGGGATTCATAGTTTGCCGTTGTCTCAGGACTCCAGCCGTATGCAGCGGCTAAAGTCTGGAGATGCCTTTTGGCTCGGAGAACAAACAGATATGTCAGAAATTGTCGGATCATGGATTCGGACCACTCAGAAAGCATACCGATTTGTTTGGTTTAGCTTTGTTTGGCTTAGACAGCTTCACCTTTTCAAGGGGGTGGGCAGCAGGACATTTAGACTAAAGAGCATTGAAGATAGATATGTAGATCGTCCGTAGTTTCTTTCGAAAATGGGTCTAAAATGTCTATTATAATTGAATTTCAAAATATATATTATTCCACGCACAGTTGGGAATAACTTTATTAATAACATTGTATTGAACACAAATATCACTTTGTAACTGTGGTAAAGATTCTTGATCATCGAATATAACTCGTAAAATATTATCAGGACGATTATTCAAGTTCTTTATTAAATTAAATTCATTTGATATATAATTATTCTCGTGATGACCATCTATATGGAAAAAATCAAATTTTTTCTCTAGTTTTTTCAAGGCAGATAAACTATCACTATGAATAAATTGTATAGCATTATTAAAATATTTATTTAATACATTAATCGCCGGAAGAGTATACTTATCACTTATATCTATACATGTTATTTGTAACTGCGGGTTTGATAATAACATTATTAATAATGAATGACCCATATATGTTCCTATTTCTAACACATTTCTCACATTTTTTACACTATTAAATAATAACTCTTGTTTTTCATACATTAACTCACAATAATTATATGTTTGACCGTCAAATAAGTATGACCCACAACCTTTCCAAAATTGATTCCCACAAGCCTCATATATTTCATAAAATATATTCTTATTTTCTAACAACTTATTTGTAAACTCTGTATTATATGTAGCATTAATTGTTTCAAACTCCATTTATATTTATACTAAATAATATATTTATTATAGTTGAACGCAAAAACGACATTTCAAACTAGGGCTGTATTAACCTTCTGGGGGTGGCTATTGAAAATTATTTCCGAATATTTGCTGAGTATTGTTGCCTATAAAATGATATTTTATATGTTTCGTTGGCAAAGACAGCCCAAATGAAAATGATCGGCGATTTAAGAAGATAACACCAAGTAGATGACAGAGGAAATGGAGGAAGCACCACCCACCCAGTTGCCGACTCTCGTGAAAGAGTGGATGGCACTCCGTGATGAAACGGAGTCACTCAATGCCGCGTTGCGGGAGAAGCGGAAACGACTGAAGCTGGTGCGCGACATGATCAGCAAAATCATGAAGGGCAACAAGCTCGGGCAACTCAAGATTTCGGCCGGCTCCGTGCGTCAGCATGTCAAGAAAGCCAAGGCACCGCTCACGAAAAAATACATGATTAGCACGCTGACGGATTTCTTCAATGGAAACATAGAAATGGCGACCAAGTGCGCCGCGTATCTGGATGAACATCGTCCGTTGCGGGTATCGGAGAATCTGGTGCTGGATGCCGCGGAATAAATTTGGCAGAACACAGTAGAATGTTCGAGACCTTTACGATGGTGAACGAAGCATTTACGAATCCGGGTTCTCCCGTAGGCGGCCTGGGAACGGTAGGTGCGGCTATTGCTATTCTACTCCTCATCGTTCTGGAGCTGTTCGTGGTCCAGTGGCTCTGGAACAATGTGCTGGTGCGCGTTACCAAAGTGGTGCGCCCGATTCCATCGCTGCTCTATACGCTGGGCCTGCTCATCTTGTTGCAGATCGTGATGAACGGGTGCTGAGGCGCCTTGACTTTCTCGATTGCCTCGACCGACGACGGGTATTCCGTCCAGTAGATCTCTTCCTCCTAGTCGATAACCCACGGCTATGAAGAACAGATTCCTCACACAGCTGTACGCTCATTTTACGACCAAAGGTTTTCTCGGTAGCTCGAACGCATGCCTGTACACGTGCGTCCATTCTACTTAGGAGATGCGGAAATTCCCTGATATTGGATTAGTTCCGATGTCTCATCCGACTCCCAGAACCCCGGATCCCGTGGCCCCGACGGTCGCTCCATATTCGGAGCCGCGGCCATACAGAATGAAGTCATTGCCCACCGTAGCGGCTTCAGAACCTCGTCCATATCGGCATGCGCCGCCGAATCCGGCCCCAACAGTCGCGATACCAGATCGTGTCCCCGCGTGCTGAACTTGTTCAGAATCAGCTCAATGTCGCGATTCTTCAGAGATGCCGTCCGGCAGCTGCCGACCACCGTCGATGCCGTATCCATATCGTGGCTCGTATAGAAGGCTAACGGAAGAGTGCGAATGCTTCCCGCCGCCGGTGAAGAGATATCTGCCTCCATACAGCAGATCTTCGCCAACAGAACCCGGAGTTCCCCTGCATCTGTATCATCGTCTTCGATCGCGCTGCAGGCCGCCAGAATACGCTGTGCAGCAGGAGATCGCTGCGTACAGGCCGGTGACACGACAGGATTTGCCGCGGCAACGGTAAATCCTTCTATCTTTGACTTTGGCTTGTAGTGCACCAGGAGACCCGCAACGACCAGAAGCGCTACCGCCAGAATCAGTAGCTTCATCATCTCTCTTTATTACAGAGATAGAAGTTCCGGGCCACGCGGTAGCTCTTTATATGGTATAGGACACTGCATCGGATACATTCCTGCGCGATTCAGTACGAATCCGGTACAGACATCTTCCAAGAAAGAGTTCCAGTAGTCTTCCCGCCCTGCACGAACAGCTGCCAAACCTTCTGCAGAGACCCAGTATCCGTGTCCATAACAATAGACAGCGGACTGATGTGTTACGCCCGCACATTCGGTCAAGTTGTGCATCTGGAGCCGTATCGGGTGTACCAGTGCCGCCTGGACAGAATGTGGAACAAATCCCCAGTACGGCTGAGTGATGTTCCGTAGAATGGATTCGATTAGCTGTTTCTTATTGACCGAAATATCGTCATCGGTTTTGAATATACCGGGCGTATTCGGCCAGGTATCCTTACACCATGTTAGCGCGGCCCACACTTTCTTGGGTAAATCCTGGTATGTATCCGGAACAGGCAGAGTCACGATACCGGCGGAGACATCGTACACTGCCGTGGAGGCAGTGGGATCACCGACACAGCCTACGACCTCCGCCAGAGGATGCGCGAAACGCCGTACGGCTGCTTCCAGATACATACGGTACTTTTGGCAGCCGAGAACCAAAATAACGGGTTTCTGAAATGGCATTTTTATCTATATGGAGACGATTGTTTAACCCTCCAAAGCGTTCGCACCTGCGCCAGCACCAGCAGCAGTGGCAGAAGCACCAGCAGCAGTGGCAGAAGCAGTGGCAGTCCAACTGCGTCCCAACTCCTCAAATATTGCTACCGCCCGACTGGCCGCCGCGGCCACAATCTGCCGCACGACACTCATGGCATCCGCAGCGACACCCTCCCTGAGACCGAATCGCAGAGTCATCTCCCGCTTCAGCGGATGACGCACCTTGTATCCCACATAAGTGATAGGAGCATCTGCCGCTTCGCGATCCAGATAAAGCTCCGTAATCAGGGTCTGGAGCAGGCAGCCCAGCGTATGTTCCTGACCGTCGAAGTGCAGATCAATGCCGATCATGCGACTCTCGGGCGGCTGATGGGTGATTCCCAGTGACTCCGCGGGAGTCTCCGCCGATGTGTAGGGTCGGACCATATCGATCACGGCCTGGATCGCCTCTGCCACAATATCGGGTACCGGACGGATCCCAACGCTCTCCACCGTGAAATCAAACGATGACGGATCTCCGCGTTCATTCACAATGAAGCACCGCTGAATCGCCATTGTCTGCCACTCCTGCCGATGGCGCTCCAGCGTCTCCGGTGGAATCGCCGTGGGATCCGCGATCTTCTTGTAGGCATCCAGCCACTCGTAGAAGAACCGCTCCTGTCGCACCGGATCGGGATCGACCGTATTTCCGTAGGACGCCTGCGATACAGGACTGAATCCCATGAAATCGCGTCCTCGTCCGATGACGGGATACGCCACCAGATCGACCTCCTCCGGAGGCTGTTCCGGATTCCACTGCGCCCGCAGAGTAACCAACAGAGTCGTGTCTCGGGTGATCGGATCGGCGGGAAACAGTGCAGCAGAGGCCGCCGCGGGCATCTCCAGCCAACTGCCGTCCTCCTGCTTTTCCCGCACCGTGAAGTTGCTGGCCTTCACCTGGAGAGATTCCGCCGATCCCACGGCAGTATTCTTGACCTGGAGGACACACTCATAGCGTTCTGGCTTGAACTCGTCCAGACGAACAACACCCAGCGGTAACAGAGTCAGACGGTGCGCCAGCATCTCATTGAAGATGACCGATGTGTTCTTGTTGATCTTGATGCCTGGATTCACGGGATCGGTGAGATCCGCGCGGAAACTGACCGATCGGGTCTCAGTGAGAATCGCCCGACGCAGTGTGTTTGCGACGGTCATCGAGGTGTCGGACAGTCGGAAAGTACCCGTGATTTTGTGGTCTCCGTCGCCAGTCATTAGACGCGGACCCGATTCGGCATACTCAGAGAAGGACATCACTGGTTGTTCTGTTATTATCCAATGTTTAGGTCAAGTTTGGGCGGCGGCCGCGTAGCTGCCGCGTATTAAAATCCGCGTACTCCAGCAATGAGCAAAGCGCCTCATATCTGCTTTTATTCTGCCCGGTGTCCGTACTCTCAGATGTTTCTGGAGCAGTTGAGCAAGACTCCGTGGTCGAATGAATTCCGGTTCGTGTGTGTGGATGTACAGCCCGGCAAGCCCCGCCCCCAGCTGCCTGGATGGCTCAAGGCGGTTCCTACTCTGTCGATTGCGGGTGAGGTCGAGCCGCGACGGGATGCGGCGGTCATGAACTGGCTGTCGGAGCGTCGTATGAAAGAGGGTGGCGGTGGTGGCAGTGGCAAGCCCCGCAGTATCCGTGACGGAGGTGGTCCGATGGCAACGACCACGCCGATGGGTGTGATCAGTTCGGAAGGACTGGATGCTATTTCGGATTCGCTGTGCGCGTCGGGAGATGAGGGCTTCTGTTTCATCGGTGAAGATACATCGGCGGGTCATGGCGCCATGGTGCGATTGGCGGGAAATCAGGTGAGCCTAACGGATTTTAATGGAATTCCGTCGGCTTCTGCTAGCGGTTCTCCATACGGTGGTGCTGGAGCCGCTCCAGGAGCCGCAGCAATGTCAGCTAAGGCCAAGGCGTTGGATGATCGGATGTCGGCATTCCAGGCAGAGAGACAGAGAGATATGGGCCCGGGACGACGGTAACGGGACGACGGTATGGACGACGGTAGGACCATCCGGTGAGGATGATTCAGCTTAAAGATTGTGTGCAGCGCTGATATATAGATATGTCGGCGCTGGGTGCATTTTGCAACCAAACGATTTCGTTTTTGGAGGATCTGTCTGAGAGTTATCCCGAGGAGAAAGATCTGGCGATGGGCGTACATGCTCTGAAGCTCATGAAACAGGCAAATCCGCGTATGCTACATCGTCTATTTATGGAGTATGTCAGCACAGATACACAGGAACATATTCTGGTCGAGGATGACGACTATCTCCGTAATCATACACAGTCAATTATGAACTCCCAGTTTTCGGATATGATGACGGTATTCTGGGTATTCAATAAACACTGGGTCGATATGACAGAGGGAAATAAACAGCAGATTTGGAAGTATCTGAAGAGTATCGTGCTACTGGCGCGGCGGGTACCGGATGCTGTTGCTTAAGCTTAGGCGACTGGTGTAGGCGTCTCTTCCACGATTAACAGTGGCCCGATCTCCTCCTCTGTTCCAATATTGGCAAGACACCACCAGATCAGCGCCACTCCTCCTTCGGTTCCCACTCCATGCTTCGCTGCTAACGACGCCTGAATCTTTAGCAGAGACGCGGAAAAATCCGGCTCTACAGCAGCAATCTCTTTGATTAAAGCGATCTTCCGTGCGTCAGTATCGGGCGCATCCAGCTTTAGTTCGTCTATAGTCTTTTCCATATAGTTCGGCCATTTCTCTGCCAAGAATTTCCGGAAGCTACCGGCAATAATCCGAATATCATCTGGTTCTACAGTGACGTCGATAGACCAGTCGGGTTCGGTGAGCCAGCCCTGCCCTTGTGAGTCCGACACGTGTTGGATATCTGCCGCTTTTAGAGAATCGATTTCCAGATCTAGGAATTTATTCAGCTGTTTATCTTTGGCAACATCCTTGACAGCGGAAAGCCATAATAAAAGAGACGGTTGTGTTCCGCCCCGCTGATGGTAGAGATGTCCTCTGTTGGATTTCCTTGCTATTCTGGCTCTTCTGGTTCTGCCACTTCTGGCTCTTTTTGATTTGGCTCGTCTGGTCCTCCGTACCATTCCCCTGATCTTTCCTTCCAAATTCTGCGGTCGCCATACCGACACAATGTCCCAGACTACACCAGGATGTCGGCATTTGCCAAAACACTTGCGTCATTTTGCGACGAGATGGCGGGTACTTTTCCAGAGCAGAAGACGGCGATCGATCGGGCCCGTACGGTACCTTCCACTACTTTCTGGAAATCATGGCACGATCATCTGAGCGGGTTGGCAGAACGAGATACGGATATGCTCTTCGGATCCGCACGACAGGGATTTCTGATCGGAGCCGTACGACTTACACCGGCGCTGTGGTCCGAAATCAGCGCGAACACACAGGCGGCGATCTGGCGCTATCTCCGTACGCTGATGTTGGAGGCGGCTATGGAACTGGAGACGGAGGATATGCCGATTGAGGATACGACTCTGCTCATGAGTATTCTGGTGGAGGAGAGAGTCTCGGAATCTGGCTCTGCAACAGGAACAACAGGAGAGGCAGGAGAGGCAGGAGCAGGAGGAGAACCAGCAACAGCTGCTCCTCCCTGGCAGGCGCTTCTTGATCGTCTCAAGGGATTCATGGGCGATTTCGGCAGCTTTGCAGATCTGTCAGGACTGGCGGATTTTCCCATGCCCGAGATCCCGGATCACCTCCGTAATGGAAGGATCGCCCGTCTGGCCGAAGAGATGGCCCGACAGTTCACTCCCGCCGACTTCGGTCTGGATCCGTCCATTATGTCATCCGCAACTGATAATGTGGAGGATGTACTCCGACGACTGGCTGATATTTATCAGAAGGATCCCACTCTGTTGATCGCCGGCGCCAAACGGGTCGCCGAAAAGATCAAGAAGCAAGTGCTGGGCGGCTCTCTGAATCGCGACGAACTCATCGGAGAAGCCAAAGAGTTCATTGCGCTATTCAAGGATCATCCACTCTTTAAGGAGGCCATCTCCAAGTTTGAGGATATGGTGGGAGGTGCTGCAGGACTTTCCAGCCTATTTGGATCAGGCGATGACGGCGCACCTTCCGAACGCCGCCGCGCAGTTCAGGAGCGTCTCCGCAAGAAGCTTGAGAAACGTAAAGGCTCTATCCAGAGTAAGGAATGAGCAATGCGTGTCCGAAGTTCTGGACAGAGGATCCCGCCATTCTGTGGCAACAGGCAACCGAGTTTTTTCCATTCACAGCGACAGATCAGCGCTGTACAGCAGCGGCTCTGAATTCACTAACACGATTCGGCGTTTATCTGGGTATTCTGTTGAGTGTGGTCCGCCTAGAGTTCGCGTGGCTTCTGGTGGGCGTGACGGTTGCGGTGTTCGCCGTGGGAGCCTGGTACTGGATGATGTCCGAGGGAGTTCTGCGTGAACAGTTCGCAGCGCAGTGGCCACAGCTCACAGAGGCTCCCATTGTCGATGAGAAGGCCGTCAATGGCTCCTATGTTCCCGACATAATCGGATCGAATCCGCAGGATCGTACACTTCCGTCGGCCGCGAATCCGTTCATGAATGTGTTGCTGCCCGAAATCGGCGACAATCCGTACCGTGCTCCCGCGGCGGCTGTTCAGGGCCACACCGTCCGCAAGGAGTTGGATGATTATTTCCAGACAATGTTCGCCAGTGATCCGGGCGATGTCTACCAGAAGACCCAGAACCAGCGCATCTGGGTCGCGCAACCGTCGACCACGATACCGAACGATCAGGCTGCCTTTGCCGATTGGTTGTTCCGTGTCCCCGGGCAGACATGTAAGGAAGGCAACCAGGAGGCATGTACATACTATGGAACGGGTAGCGATCTGTTGCCTTGGCGGGCGATCCAGAAACTCACGTAAGGGAAAAATCGTTGGGTCTAAGCAGAGCAAGATGCAGGACGGCGGGCTACAGACATTCAGCTTTACTCGGATCCACGATGATCCGTGCGACCAGATTGTTCAGGATCGTGAGCGCCAGGGTGCCGGTGTCTATCAGGTGACGAACCTGGTTCCTCCGGTTATGCAGGCCATGAGCACCGCATACCAGCAGCCGGTCATTCCGCCGGCGGCGGCGGGCTACGGATGGTCAGCGGCGGCAGTCGATACCGACAGTGTTCTGCGCAATCACTCCATCCAGACGAACTCTCCGCACTGCCCGATTCGCGGCCGTGTCCAGGCCCGTCCGTTCGCCACGGTTCCGTATATGGGACGGGGCAGAGGCAACGCAGAGCTGGAGTCCCGGCTACAGATGGCGACCTTTGTCCGTCAGGGCAAGTCGTGTGGAACGATATCCGATACTTTCTATGAGAACCAGTTCACCCCGCTCATTCCGTATGTGGCGGCCAATGTGCAGAATCCGGTCCATTTGGTTCCCGAGGTTGCGTCGCGCGGCTGGGTCCACGGAGGCGCACCGTCGCGCCAGTGGGTACGGGATATGAATTGTTAAATACGGAGGTGGTTTGCTGTTGGTTCGCCGTTTGTTAGCCGTTATCGATTCCAAGATCACGGCTAAAAAGCACTTGCGACAGTAGGGAATGTTTGAGTTGGGACAGACACCACAGATGCCACAGTCGTCGCCGTCGCTTATCTCTATTGTTCCGTCTGGACGGGTTGCTGCCGATACTATTTCTGGTTCCTATAAGCTTATTCCGCAGAAATACTATCATCCGAATACGGGTAGAAATGCTCTGGGACTCGTCGGTGGAGCAGAGGTCAGCATGATCACGGGCAGTTTAGTCGATCTGGAGTCGGATCTCCGAAATATAACACGGGATGTGTCGCGCGCACCGTCCAAGAAATATGCACCGCTGTGTCTACTGGGATCATCGGGTGACGAACCGGCACCGGCAAACTCTTTAGCCACCGTGAACGGAGGCATCTGTTCGGATTGGCCGAAACAGCTGAACTTTATCGAACGGGGAACAAACAGAGCGATCTCCGTCAACACCGCGCCCCGACATTTGCCAACAGTACAGATGTTCAGCTATCCTGGTGTTCCAGCACCGGCTCCTCTAACACAGGATGTCTATGGATCGCCCTGGCGCTTTTGATAGCGGTAAAGAGATTTTGGCGTGCGACGGTAGAGGAGATGGCTGCTGCGTCGATTGCGACTACGGCAGTAGCCGAATACATGTCGGCATATAGTCTGAAAGGACAACATACTCCCGATCGGGCTCTCACACGCTACCGTCATGATCTGTGTAAGATGACCGAAAATAATGAGATATCAACGGGTCCCGGCCGCTACATGTTAGATGCTCCCTATCGCTACGGAAACGCAGCCTTCGTCGCCGAACCCACTCTGGTCAATCAGCGATGGGGCGCCTCCCATGATATGTCCTCCACGAAAACGGATGTAGAGAGTGATCTGACAAATCGGGGTCGTCCGCGCGCCCGCACAACATGTGGGCAGTATACTCCGGGAGCCGATGCCGCCGCGCACACTCTGACTGCCATGCCCGAAGTCGCCTGGCCCCGTAGTTGGGCGCGCCTCACGGATCCTCCCGCTACTCTCCGTGGAACGGGCTGGAACCGCTGGGAATGGCTCTGCCAGAACCCACAGGATGCTGCTCTGCTTCCGTTTGAGCACCGGGTGGAAACCCGTCTAGCCGCCAAGGACGGCTTTCTCAAACGGCTGGCGGTGGGATCTCCGTTGGCGAATACCGCCGTCGCGCACGATCACCAGTTTCTGTGTACGGAACTGTATGTAGATCCGGCGGTTCCCGTGGCTAAGCCGCAGCCCAAGGGAGCACCGGCGAATTTCAACGACAAAGTCCCGGGCAGCAGCTCTGGATCACAGCTGGTCGCACGCGAAGCACCGCGGATCCACGGAGCATCGGCCCGCACGGCCGGCAGTCGGCATGAAGGCCCACACGATGTGGGTGCCGCACTGGAGCGGGTGCGTGCAGAAACCGGTGTCATGGCGGCTCCGCCTCCGTTTACGGCGATGAGCGGCGGTCGCTGAGGTAACACATCCCACCGAAAATCCCGCGACTTTCATCAGAGGAGATGGAAGTCGCAGCATTGGTAGGGCTCCTGGGGGTCGGATATCTCTTAACGCGCAAGACAACAACCGCCACAGCCGAAGGATTCATTGCCGACGGAAGCGATGCCCTACCAGAGCTGCCCAACGGTGGTCTGCCGTCGCCAATATATCTCAATGATCGCACCCCGCCGAATCAGGCCACCATTCCGGGGAAGCCCCGTAGTCCGTATCGCAATGCCGACGATAATCTGGATCTGTTTTATCAGTTGCCGTCCGGTGGATCTCTTCCGTCGCAGCCGTATCTCCAGGAGGATCTGTACGCCCGTGGTCTGACATACCAAATACCCCAGATGTCTCCGCCGACGCCGAATGAGGCCGTCACGGCCCAAGTGCGCTTTAACACGGACGGTGTGGAGGCTCCACCGGTCTACAACGGCGGTAAGACGATCATTTCGCCTCTGTCGGGACTACCGATGACTCCCGATGAGTTTACGCACAACAACATGGTGCCGTTCTTCCGTGGTGCCGCCAAACAGAACATGCGCGATGATGCCAACCGGCAACGGCTGGACAACTTCACGGGATCGGCATCCACCCAGTTCAGCAAGCGGGAGACGGCACCGATGTTCGAACCCAGTCGGGAGCCGATGGGCAATGTGAACGGTCTGGAGAGTGTCACGGATTTCATGCACGATCGGATTGTGGCTCCGACGAACCGAGCCAATGAGACTCCGATTCAGCGCACGATGGTCGGCCCAGGCATCGGACAAGGCTACAGCGCATTTCCTGTGGGTGGATTCCAGCAGTTTGAGGTCATGGAGGTGGCGAAGCAGCGGGCCAGTATTGATGAGCTCCGTACGGCGGCCAATCCGCGGGTGACTTATGAGACACCCCTTGTCGCCGGAAAATGGGTCAATGATATGCCGGCCCTCACGGGTGAAGTCCGCAAGTACCGCCCCGACAAGTTCTGGCTCAATGAGGAGGGTGAACGGAATTTCGTGTCGGTGGGAGAGAACGCCCGGCCCACGGAGCGACCGGCGATTGTGATGCCCGCCCAGCAGCGCGTCGAAACATCGACGGAGATTTTTGGTCCCGCTACGATGGCCGAATCCAAGGAGTCGTATACGGTTCCGTCGTTCCGCGCTCCGTTGGCGCAACAGTTCGATGGCTACGGATATCGCAATGCGGACGGCTCCAACTACGGTGTGCGAAATACGGACGCAACGAACAATGATTTTGGCAAGTCGGCGTATGATCTGCCGACGAATCAGCGCAACGTGATTTCGGAGCGGACCCAGGGACTCAATCTGACGGCCGCGGGTGTTCCGAAGGCGATGACGGTCTATGATCCGAACGATGTGGCGCGGACTACAGTGCGGGAGACAACGGGCTTTTCGGACTACATTGGTGTGGCGGGTCTGGGTTCGGCTCCCCAGAAGCTGACGGTCTATGATCCGCTGGATGTGACTCGTCCGACCCAGCGCAACACGATGGCGGAACCCGACAAGGCACTCAATGTGTCGCGGGCGGGCGTTCCAGGTGCGGCCACGCTGCCGATGCAGGATAGTGTTCGGCTTACCACGCGGGCGAATACTTCGGCTTCCACTGCGTACGGTGGAATCGCGGCGCAGGCCCAGGGTAAGGCGGGACAGAACTATCACGGAGCCTACAATATGCGACAGAATCCAACGAAGGAGGTTATTTCGGCGGGTCGCCAGCCGATTGCCGGTGCCGGTCTGATGTCGGTTTTCAATGGAGAAGACAATATGAATATTACGAGTCTGCGGAAAGTAGAGGCGGACTATATCAACGATCGTGATAATGTGGTGGATCGGGTGGTGGGTCCGCCACGGGGTGCGGAGTCTATCGGCATGACCCGTCCGCGACAGCCGCTGAATCTGGATATTTCGGTGGATCGGAATATCCATGAGATTCTGGATACACTGAACGACAATCCGTATGCGATCCAGCTCAACAAAGTCTTATCGGCGGATTGTATCTTGGGATCTGTATCTGCTGCCTCTGCTGCTTCTCGAACAAATCCATGGCCTGTCCGCGGCTACGACAACGCCTAAGGCTCTATGACTTCACAATGACAGATGGACTGTCCTGCTTCGGATCCTTTCCGACCGAAGCAGATAACTGATATGATAGGAGACTGGACACCGCTACACAAAGCGCTACATGCTGCGAATCCTTCCAGCATGATTGTTGCCGGATCCGCGGGTGTTGGTAAGTCGTGCGCGATTCGTCTTGGTCTGGGATCGCGTATCACTTACTGGTTGCGTTGTTCAGGGGATCCGAATCTGCGGGATGCCCGTGAGCGGATCAAGGCCATCGCACGGCGGCGGGTCGAGACTGGACACATCGCCTGGATTGTTCTGGAGCATGCTGATTCTCTACATGCAGATGCCCAGGCATTTCTGCGGCGAATCATCGAAACATCCATCGGCGGAACACGCTTTGTGTTGGAAGTTCGTGATCTGGCCGCCATTGCGGAGCCGCTGTTGAGTCGGTGTCAGCTCTTTCTGGCTCCGAATGCGCTTCCGTATGAGATCCGTGCGGAAATGCTGCGCCGGCGACCGGGACTATCGGTGGAGTCGGCCGAAAAGATCGTGGCAGAGAGCGGTGGCAACATTCGATGGTGCGTATTACAGGCTCTGGGCGACGGAATGACGCAGATCGATGAGTCCGTTCCTCATATTTCGTCGGTACACGGATGGGCGGATATCTTAGCGGCGATGGAAGCACTCTCCCGAACGGGATCTGTTCAGCGGGCGTGGATTGCGTCTGACTCCTCCTCTACCGGATCGGCGTCGCATCCATGGGAACGTGTCGGAGGTGCATGTCCGTGGGCTCTGACGGCGAATGCGTTGGCATCCCGACTGAGCGCCTCATGAGACAAAGGCGCAAGACAGACGAAAGACAAAATACCGAGTTCAAAGCCGCCACAACGATTCCCGGAACGCTACAGAAGATGGATAATGTGGCGACTTATTCTGAGGCCCGTTCCGAATATACGAAGCAGCTAGCCACTTTCGTTGTTCCGACAATGGTCGCCTGGTTTCAGACACTGTGGTCACGGAATGCATCTGATAAATCCCGATCTATGGCTCTCTTCCAGAATGAGTGTGAAGAGATTCCCCGATGGAATACGGATCGGGTTCAGGACGAGGTCCGCGCACTCATTGAGCGTACGGGCTGTGACTACATGGAGGATCTCATGACGGCGGTCTTCATTGCGCACACGAAGATTCTTACAGCAGTCCGTCTTTCCAAGAAGAAGCAGGAGCTCAGTATCACGGTTCCGAAGCTGGATCATTTCGTACATCGTATCTTTCGGGAGGCGGCACGGAGCTTTTGGAAGGTACCGTTTCTGTTTCAGGATGGCGGTGGTGTCGTGGAGCGACAGAAGAATATTCTACAGATTGAGGCACTTACGGCGGAGGCCATCACAACGGCCGTAAGGTCTCTTCTCCCGGTCAAGGAGATCCTGAATCGGTATCTGGAGGCGGATACAGAAGAGGTGGAGGATGAGACAGAGGCCGTGGTGGTGGCTCCTGCTGCTGCTGCTTCTATTCCTGCTACTGCTTCTACTCCCGCTTCTGCTACTCCTGCTGCTACTCCTGCTGCTACTCCTGCTGCTCCAGCAGCGGCAGAGACGACTCCCGACACGGTCGCAAAAACGGATACGACAAATGAGAAGCCGATCGCTCCGCCACCCGCTGTTGTCAATATTGATACAGAGACTGCTGTACACTTTTCCGATTACGATGATGTCTTCCAGGAGGGCAAGAACGGACCCCATATTGAGTACAATCCCAAGGATGGCGACAACGATGACATTGAGTCGGTCGATGGTGCTCTGGATATCGATGAAGCATCTGCCAAGCCGCTGGCTGAGGACGATGTGGAGGATCTGGAGGCTCCCAAGCCGGTCATTCCGACTCCACCGGTGAAGACGCGCCCGGCCGTTACGAAGCCCATTCGTGAAGTTATCGAGACAGATGAGGTGGAGGTTCTGGAGTAGACTCCCCGTCTAAACGCTCACTCCGACACTCACATCAATGACGGGTCTGGAAACACTGGTGTGGTTTGCGATTATTGGCAACGGAATTCTGATTGTGTATGCTCTGTCATACTGGATTACGCGCTTCATAGAGCGGCGGCGCAACAATACTCCTCCATCGGAGGCGGAGCCGTTGATTACGCTTTAGATTTCATTTGACTGCGCTTTAGCCGCGCTTTAGACTCCCTTTAAAAAACGCGGTGTCTGGCAAAGATGGAAATCCAACAGATTCTCATCTTCGCCTTTCTTGGCTGTATTGCTTTGGTTGTGATGGCCGGCGGAGCCGCGGCGATGATGGATGCAGATCCCGAACCGGCGACTCTAGCGGCCAGCGGTGCCGTAGGAGCAGGTCTGGGTGCAGGAGCCGCGTGGGTTCTGAATGCGGCGGGAGGCGGGACATCCATGTCTGATGTGACTCATCTTATGGACACCATGATGAAAGGTGGGGGCGCTTTCGGAACCCAGGAAATGCGTGTCGGACTACCTGCATTTTAGTGGATTTGACAGATCGTGTAGTGTAAAAGTTGACGCTGCCGTGAATCGTGCTTCGGTCAATACAGGATGGAAGTTCTTCACCTGTATCACAATGGAGCCCAACTATGTCGCACGACCATAGGCACAATTCTTGGCATACCTATCTGGAAAGGCAATCGGATTCTGGATCACGAACACGTCAAACGGATTCGTGATTCGTTGGAAGCCGACGGCACTTCTATTGAAGCTCTTGATAGCGGATTTCATATTGTCCGCTATGAAGAGACCGACGCCGGTGGACATCTCACCACGGTCCAAGCACTGGTCGACGGCCAGCACCGCTACGAAGTTATCCGACAGCTCCGTGAGCCGTGTCAGGATTTCCCAGTCACTTGTATCGTGAAACCTGTTGCATCCGAGTCAGAGGCTATTGAGTATTTCAACACGATTAATCAGGCCAAACCACTCCAGTATACCGAAGATCCAGTGCTCATCGTGAACCGCTTCGTGGCGGCCATCCAAGGCGCATTTCCCTCCAAAAAGAAGTTCATCCGTACTCTTAAGACCCGTCGCCCTTATCTGAGTATAGATGATCTGCGGGAGATCCTGGATCGGCATGTAGGAGTACTCCGCCGGTGGAAGCCCGACCGATTCGTTACACAGATGCTGGAGGCAAACAATCGTATCGTGAATGAGCTTCAGTTGGAACTATCTCTGTCGGCAAAAATTAGGGATAAATCAATTAAGGAGACTGCTATTGAGATAGGATTCGGTCTCGCGGTCTATCCAGGGTTACCATGGATAGCAGCGATTCTGACACCAACAGAGTAAGTTGTGACTGCTACATATACAGATGCGCGATACTGGAATCCATCGGTGCCTTCTTTTTGAGTAGCACATCGACATGCTCTACACCGACTGTGAACGGCAACGCGAATCCCTTGATGGCAAACGGCACGCGCGCCGGATCATTGTAGAATCGCAGCAGATTCAGCTTGCTCACGATTGTCTGGATGCACCGCTTCAGCTCCCGAACACCCTTCTCCTCCCCCGTCATATTCTCAATGATGTGCTTCAGAACCGAGGCACCGATGCCCACCTTCTCATACAGACCAACCTCCTTCAACGCCTCGGGAACCAGATACTGCTCCGCAATAGCCAGCTTCTCCTTCGTGTTGAATCCCTCCACCTGGATATTGTACATGCGGTCGCGCAGAATCGGATTGATCTTGTCGTGCGCGTTGTGGCTGAAGATGAACAGACACCGGCTCAGATTAAGATCAATGCCCGTAAAGTATTTGTCCTGGAACCGATCGTTCTGGCTGCCGTCCGTCAGATGGATGAGCAGATTGTTGATCTCCTCTCCCTTCGGAGTCTCGGACACCTTGTCCAACTCGTCAAAGTAGATCACCGGATTCATACACTTGGACTTCATCAGAACATCTACGATCTTGCCCCATACGGATCCCTCATATGTATAACTGTGGCCGTCCAGATAGCTGGCATCCGTGGCACCGCCCAGTGTGATGAAGTGGAACGGACGCTCCAGCGCCTTCGCCACACCATCCTTGATGAGCGTTGTCTTGCCGACACCAGGTGGACCGTGGATACTCAGAACATTGCCCGCCGCCTGCGGATTGGCGATCCAGCTGCTCACGAACTGGAGGATCTGGAGCTTCGCCTCTTCGTGTCCGTAGATGGCTGTATCCATGTGCTTGCGCACACCCGACACGAACTGCTGACACGGCTCTGTTCCGTCTTCCAGCTTGACGGGAAGATCCCGATAGACTCCCAGCGGCAGCCGGGTGTAGCCGTGGATCCACTGACTGGACTTGTAGTACTCCGTCGACGACGGATCAATATTCATCATCGCCTGGTACTTGGCCAGAGCAACCCGCTCCACCTCCGAAGGAACATCCTTCATCATGATCTGGAAGCGGAGAGGAACGGCCGTCTCCACGGGCTCCACCTTGTTCTTCAGCTTCGTGAGCAGCTTATCCTGCGCACCGGGATTCAGACTCTTGAAGAAGGTGATGTCGCGATCAATGTCGCCCTCATCGGGCTCCGTGTCGGTCTGTACGAGTTTCACGAACCGTTTGACGGATTCGGACTCATTCTTGAGCTTGTATTTTCGGGGTTTCTGTGGTCCGGCCATCGCCTCTCCCAGATCGCTGATCAGAAGTTCGATTCCGCCTGTGCGGCGGCGTGGTTTCTCTTTTGACTCGCTGGAATCATCATCGTCGTCCTCATCGTCCTCATCGTCGTCGTCCTCGTCGTCATCCTCCTCCTCCTCATCATCCTCGTCGTCATCTTCCTCTGTTAACTCTTCCTCTGATCCAAGATCATCGTCCTCATCGTCGTCATCCTCGTCATCCTCGTCATCCTCTTCAATATCCTCATAGGGAACAACAAACTCCTCATCTGAGGAATCTGTCTTGGTGGGAGACTCCTTCTTGAGCCGCCGCCGAATCCTCTTTTCTGCCTTGACGGCCGCCTTGCGCTTGGGACGCCCAGTCGCCGTCGTGGCCGCCGGAGCAGATTTACTGGTCTTCTTCGAAAAGGCCGAAGGAGGAGAGCCAGAGGCTTTGGATTTCTTGTCGGTTGATGCTGCTACTGCTGCTGTTGCTGCCGTTGCTGCCGTTGCTGCTGCTGCAGAAGACGCAGAAGAAGCAGCCGTTGGAACCTTTGAAACCTTTGGAGCTTCATCTGCTGCTCCTTCGATCTCTTCATCATCAGCCTCATAGGCAATGAGGCCACGGATGTTCCCGTGGCTATCTACAGAACTGTCGTCGCCGTCATCGTGGTGCGGCCGACTCTTGCGTTTCTTGGGAGGAGGCGGCTGCTTCTTGACGGATTGTGCTGGTGTCGGTGTCTTCGGACCCGGCGACTTATCATTTCCTCCCTTACCCTTTGTTGGAGCGGCGCGCGGTGGCATCTTACTCTTCATTGCTATTCGGTGGGGGCGACCGGGGGCGCACCCCATCAACTTTAGGGTCGACGATCACGGACATACAGAAATACGACGAAAAACATCGGAGTATATAGTTCAGTATGTTCCGATCATATCTCGATCGCAATGCAGCCCCCTTCTCTCCTGCAGCAGTTTCTCCCAGATTTAGCCTACCTCAAATTAGATCTATCTACGGATTTCCCTCTGCCTCTGCCTCTTCCTCTGCATCCCAACTCTGTATAGGAATCATATCGCTGGGAGGTGGACTCGTCGGATGCCATTCTCCAACGGGTGGAGTCATAACCGATCCGACGGCCGACTGTTTCGTTCACTGGCAGCGAATGGGTATTCCACAGAGTCAGTGGCCGACAGTCGCAATAATTCCGGTAGATGGTGCGGTTATTCCGACCACGATAACTCCTGATGATGCAGATTCCACAGAAAATACTCTGGATGTGGAGACAGTCGGTGCCCTATGCCCGACTGCAAATCTTACGATTCTGTTATTCGTTGCTCCGAATACGGTGGCTGGATTTGCTAATGCTTTTAAAGCGGCTATGCAGATACGCACCGTCAATGGACAGACATGCCGACCATCGGTGATATCGTGTTCATGGGGTGCACCAGAGGCAATGTTAGGCAACAGCAATATCGATGTCATTAATGTCGTTTTACAACAGGCTGCCAACGCCGGAATCACGGTAACAGCAGCGACCGGTGATGCTGGTTCATCCAATGGCTTACCAGGAGCCAATGCCGATTTTCCTTCGTCGTCTCCGTATGTGTTGGCTTGTGGTGGAACTACATTGGTATGTCCCAACTATGTGTATGATTCGCAGACGGTGGAAACGGCATGGAGACTAGGTGGTGGCGGTGTAAGTCGGTATTTTGGTGCGCCGGCGTGGCAGAGTGCGCTGGGGAAACCGCGTCGTTCGACTCCGGATATCGTAATGAATGCTGATCCGAATACCGGTATACTCTATACATTTTGCGGTGCGCAACAGTACATGGGAGGAACCAGTATCGTGGCACCTGCCATGGCGGCGTTTTTGGCGTTGGTCAATGTTCAGCAGTTTGCGACACCGCTGTTATATTCGTTTCCTTCTAGAAATTTCAACGATATCACCACGGGTTCGAATGGCGATTATCAGGCGGCGGCGGGATATGATCACTGTACCGGCTTAGGAAGTATTCGGGGGGCAAATCTGGCCGCAAGCTTCGCACCGGCACCCTCTCCCGCACCAGCGCCAGCCCCAGCACCAGCACCGATCCCCACGACTCTTACTATCACAACATCACATTCCCAAGTCGGCGTCGGTGCCAATCTCCAAATCGCGGCGGCCGTAAACCCACCACAGTCGATCACGTGGGCCAGCAACAAACCCTCTATTGCATCTGTAAGTGGATCCGGTCTGATTACGGGGAGATCTCCAGGAACTGCCTCGATAACCGCCACAACAGCATCAGGACTACAAAAAACGATCACGATCACGGTACAGGCCGTGCGTATTTCGACGAACTCTATTACTCTGTTTGTGGGCGGTGCCACACGGATATCGGCATCCGTAGTTCCTGGTGGATCCAATATTGTCTGGTCCAGCAGTAATCCAGGGGTCGCGACGGTATCGAATGGATCAATCACTGCCAAAAATCCGGGGATCACGACAATCAGTGTCCAATTGATGCTGTGTCCAACTGCGACGGCAAGTTGCACTGTGAATGTTCTCCCTATTCCTCCACGACGACTGCCATTTTACCGGCGTTTCTAACGGAACAGATCCATTAGATCCATCAGTGCGAACCGTGCCTTGTTTGTAAGCGACGGTGCACCGACTCTGGATTGTGCGACTGTTACGCGACTCATCAGAGCCGCGCGACCGACCTCTGTCGTCAGTAGCTCCTTACAGCCCTTGACGAGAGTTCCCAAGCAGTCTGCATACTCTTCACACAAGAGCCCCGCGCCTTCCGTGGCCTTCGCCGTCTCCAAGCCATCCAGAATCACTCCGCAGGTCTGGAGAACATCGGATGATGTCAGAACACTGAGCTTCGCAATCTCGCCGATGAACGCGGCATATCCCCGTCGATACTTGCGTCGCTCTCGGAGTTCCAGAAAGGCGGCATATTCCTCGGAAGATACATCGGGTTCCGTCGCCGCCAGCGTGAAGACATCCATAAAGGCAACGAAGATACGACGGAGTTCCACATCTAGATGGGCAAAGGATGCCCGTAGTTCGGTGAGTAGTTTTGCGTACAGAGCGCAGAAGGTTGGCTCTGCTGCCGCCTTCTCGAAGACCAGCGTAATGAAGCCGGTGAGAAACTCGGTCTGGCCACTGTCCAGGAGCTGCGTGAGCCACGCCTTGGTGGCATCGTACGTCATGGCGGAGAACTTGTTCATCTTGTCGCGGATACGGTCCAGCATGCGATCTTCGGTGGTGGCGTCGGTGCGGGCCTTGTTGCCGAAGCGGGGGGCTGCCGTAAAAGGACGCCGACCATTGCCACCACTTCCACTGCCACTACTACTGCTGCCACTGCTGCCACTGCCGCCACTGCCCCCGCTGCCTCCACTGCTGCTGCCACCACCGCTGCCACCTGAATCTTTACCGAAGCCAGACCATCCTCCAGATCGTCTATCTCCAGAGCGATAATGGGAGTGACCTGATCCGTGTCCTGATCCGTGACCTGACCCATAAGAATTCCTGAATGGCGAAGAGGCAGAGCCAGAGCCAGAGCCAGCTGCTGGAGCAACTCCTGTCCGCCAGTTGGTCGTAAATCCCCGCGTGCCGTGAACCTCTTCCGCAGGCACGCGGAGAACCGCTATCCGGGCCTTCACCTCTTCGGAACATGCTATAATCCTTTGCATGTACCCAAGGGCTTCCGCCAGGCCCGGAGGGAACGCAACCGATGAAGCACTCATCATGTCTGTCATGTGCGACGGTTTGTTTAGACTGGATATCATTATCCACCCCACAATCGACACCGCATGCGTTGCGCGTCAAGTCAAGTTTTGCCGGTATCAGTCAGATGTTAGGAGGCTCTGTTCTCCGAGACTTAGATGTCGAAAGTCTGGTAAAAGCCTTCCGTGTTCGCACCGAAGCAGGAACAACCGCCCTCCGCGATCGTCTGAGTCAGCCCGTCACCGATCCCGCCGTTATTCACGCACGACAGAAAGAATGGGCCACACACCGTGCTGCGATCCGCAACACATCCACGAAGACCGCCATCCACGCATGTATCACCGACCTCCGCACACACGAAGCCGACGTCCGATCGATGGTCGTCGCGGGCAGTGACGAACGGTACACCGAATGGTATACCCAGATTCTGTGGTCGGCTTCCGGTCGATTCGCCTGGCTCAATCGCCTGGGATGGCTCACCGAACTCATCGTGCTGTTTCGCACCGTGTTGCTGCCCGTGTTCGCGGGTGTCCTTCCATTGTTCGTGTTTGCCGCTCCGCTGGTGTTTGCGTTCTTCCAAGGCAAGGAGATCAACTGTGAAGAATACATGAAAATCCTGAATGAGGCCATCCAGAAAGCGCTTCCTCCCGTTATGGGCAAGCCGCGATTCCAGGGAAAAGGCGGCGCATTGGAAATCGGCGAACGGTTTGTCCATATCGGCGCCAGCGTGGCCATGTTCGCGGCCAGCATATGGAGCCAGATATCGTCGGCTCTGAAGATGCGCGTTGTCGTGCGCGATATGCGGATCCGTGCTACGGCAGTGAGGACCTACGCTTCCGCCGTATCCCGGCTGGCCACTCTCTTGGGAGTTCAGCTGGATCCCACCGTTCCACTGGATTGGGACTTCAATACATTGGGCTGCTTCGGAGCGGGATGGAATGATCCGGATTCGGTGGTGCGATTGTTGGCAGCGGGAGGACATCTGGATATGTTGGTTGCCGTTGCGCATATGGGGCGGACGTGTATTCCTGCAGAGGGTACGATGATCTCTCTGACGGATATCTGGCATCCGAACGGAACCAAGAAAGATAAATCACGCGTCTATAACTCGGTAGAGATGGGTTCTGACTCTACAAAGGCAGTCAAAGCAGTCAAGGCAGTAAAGGCAGTCCATGCCCTGCTAACCGGACCGAACCGCGGAGGCAAAACAACTGTCCTACGGGCATTAGGTTCCGCTGTTCTTATGCACCAGACACTGGGTATCGTATTTGCGCGACGGGCAACACTTCCTGTATTCCGTAGTATGGAAACAGCATTGTCGCCCGCGGGCATTCTTGGAAAATCGTCATTATTTGAGGCAGAAATTGATTTTGCGCGGAGCGTAAAGGAGCGACCGGCTTCCGATGGACCTCTGTTCCTAATCATGGACGAAATATTCCACGGTACGAACGCCCACGATGGCGTGGAGGCCGCGCAGGTATTCTTGGACTGGCTCTATACACAGAATACGGGGTCTATTTACAGTGTGGTCAGTACTCATTATTTGGATCTCCCCCGCCGCTATACAGAAGAGCAGGTTCAGCCGCTATGTATGGAAGCCAGACGTGATCCGGTATATCCGGAGCGACTCCGGTATTCGTATCGCTTACGGGAAGGTATCAACGAGTTCAGCAGCGTGCTGGAGATTCTGAGAGAGCGTGGACTTTTGTCTCCTCTTCCAGACGAGGGTCCGCGGTGATCAACTCAGAAAAAATCCGCGCCCGCCGGCAGTAATGAATCCGCTGTCCATGGAATCTATATTCCTGATTCTGAGCGGTGTTATTCTGGCGGCGGGTGTTCTGTACTGGTTCTGGAGCCATATCCAGCTGACACAGAAGAAGGTCCAGCTGCTGGAGAACGCGGTGTTTGAGCTGCGCGGACTGGTACAGGGATCTCCGGATCGGGGCTCTTTAGGAAAGGGAACCAGAGGCGATCTGTCCGATGCTGGAAACGGAGAGGCAGTATATGCGGATCTGTCCGATGATGATTGGGAGGGAGCTGCTGCTGCTGATGCCGCGACTGCCACGACTGCCACGACCGCTGCTGTTGTCTCCTCATCAACTCCGTTGACGAATCTACAGGATTACAATGCCGATACTCCCTATCCGGTTAGTGGCAATCCTGATACGGAGAGAGTAGTAGAGTTTGGAAAACGAGTGGAGATGGAGACGCCTTCCGATAGTATGGATGAGCGGTTCCGCGCTCTCTTTAAACAGGAGACGGTGGATGCACCTGTTTCTTCTGCTTCTGCCACTTCTGCTGCCACTTCTGTCGCACCTTCTCCTAAGCAGACACCGACGGCAGAGCCGCTGGAGAACATGCCCGTCCGCGATCTGCGTCGTCTGGCAGAGCAGCGGGGCCTGACCGGTGTGGCGGACATGAAGAAGAAGGAGATTCTGGCGGCTCTGAGGGCGCAGATCACATCGGCTCCTGCTCCGTTTGAGGCAGCAAGCAGCAGCCAACCATTGCCACCATTGGTCGTAGAGAAGACTCTGGATCTGGAGGCAATGGCTTCAGAGGCAGCAGCATCGGTAGGAGATGACGAAGCGATCCCTCTGGAGTAAAAACGCCCGTGCTATATAAGGATGAATAGTGCCGCGATTCCAAACCCTCATTGGCCAGGAGCTCCTGCGCGCATGGCCGATGGGCGTCAATTTACAGAGTATCGCAGCGTATGGCATCTTCTGCCGCCGATGCCTAATGGACCGTGGGGCGGATGGGTCCAGCGGAATGCCGTCATTCAAGCGGCCAGCGCCCAACGCGCATCGGATCGGTCTCTGACTGTGTTACGTGGCGGTCAGTATCGGTGCGTGGATACGATGGTTCCCGAAACCCAGAAGCGGATCTATTCATGGAATGGTCCTGTGGTTGCGGCGGGAGCGTGGGCCGGCGGAATCGGAACAGGTCGGTCGTATCTGCCAGGGCGGCCGGATCTTGCCGGTGGTGATCCCGATGTTCTGGCGATCTCAACATTTCCTGATCTGCCCGGCACATTTGATGCGAATCCGCGGGCATATGCCTCTGGGTCGTTGTTGAATAGTCTGCCGGTCGATGTCCCTATGAAGGGAGCGATGCGCAATCGGTATTCGTTGCCGTATGGCAATAACTAATGGTCGTTTAGAGACAGGTATTCATCGCCATAGCTGCTCCTACGGTCATCTCTATTACCCAAACAGATTAGTGATCTATGTCAATAATCTGTCAGGTTATATTTATTTCATATGTATGCTTCTACAGTCGGAGATATTCGGGTTATAACTTCTCAGCTTGCAACCGTGAGGCTTATCACTTCACGCCTTACAGGCGGGGGTAAGAAAGCTCTAAGCTGTGCTTAGAGCCGAGGGAAACAAGCCTATCGGCTTATCACTCCCCGCCTTACAGGCGGGGAAACCCCACCAGGTTCGCACCCAGACCGAAGCCCGCACCCTGGCGCGCCGTCAGGCCGATGCTCGGGGCCAGCAGATCCAGCAGAGCGAAGGTGACCGCGGCAACGATGGCCACCGCCAGGATCTCCTCCACATTGAGCTTCTTCTGCGGGATGATGAAGGTCGCCAGCGCAACGGCCAGGCCCTCCAGGAAATACTTGATGGCACGCGTAACGAGCTCTGTTACAGTGAAGCCGTCCATCTTATAATAGGGGCAACGATTTTTCTGCGTTCTTCGCCGGCAACTAAAGCCTCCACCGGAAAGAAGAAGTAACAATGGCCGGTGTCGCATCTGATGAGGAAAAGCCGATGGTGATGCTGGAGCCGGATGATGAGGTCCGCGGCCAGAACTTTGTCTGTCTATCCTTTCTGACGCCGAACCGGGGTCTCCTCAAACAGAAAGATCTATGGTTCTTCAGCGAGTTTCTCAAGTTCTACACCCTCGATTACAAAATCAAGGCCACGGAGTCTTTTATTCTCGGTCAATTCCGGGATATTCAGAATGCGATATCCGATGCCACTTTGGCCATTGCGAACATGGACCTCACCGATGTGAGTGGTCTTGCGGCCGTAAAGAAGGAGACAGTGGCCGCACTGGATAAGATCCGGGGTGCCACCGCCCAGAAATCGGCGGAGGATCTACAGAACCATATTAAGACAAATATGACGGATTTCCGTGAGTCTACTATCGTGGAGGACTACGATAAGTGGTTCGCCGTCCACCACCAGCGGCTGGAGGATGAGTTCCACAAGCAGGCCAACTTCCAGACCACGATGCACGGTCTCAAGGTTCGGGGTACTTATCCGTCGGAAGATATGGCCAAGGCGCGTGCCAAGGCGCTTCACAAGAAGGATCCGTGGTTCAGTGTCTTTGTTGCGCCGGTGGGGCAGTGGCTGCCGTGGGATCCGGATCCGGAGGATGTTCCAAACTCGGAATACCAGAATGAGGATCTGAACAAGCTCATGCAGGCATATCGTGAGAATGCGGAGAAGAAGGAAGTCTTCTTTGAGGAGGAAAAGCGGCGTCGGGTGGCGGAGGCAAAGGAATCGGTATCGGCTGCCAAAGCAGCAGCAACCAAGTCAGCATCAGCCGGTGCCGGCAGCGATATCTTCGCATCTGAGGAGGACCTCTTTCTGCGTCGTAAAAAGGAGTAGGCCTCCACGATCATGATATGAGATGACACGATACGACAAAAGAAGACAAAAGAAGACAAAAGAAGACAAAAGAAGACAAATCGGTAGATATTCTTTGCCTTAGATTAGATATGGCAGGCAGTCGCAAAACGCGGAAGGCAAAGCACGCCGACGCATGGGGCTATCATCTGATTATTAATGCCGGACAATGCGATCCCGTAGCGTTGAGATCCAAAGAGACAATCGCCCAGTTCTCAAAGAAACTCGTAAAGGATATCGACATGATCGCCTTCGGTCCGCCCCGCATCGTGCGATTCGGCTACGGTGAGCAGAAGGGCTACACCCTCGTCCAACTTATCTATACCTCGTGTATATCGGCCCATTTTGCCGAAGATTCCAACGATATCTATCTGGATATCTTCTCCTGTAAGCCCTTTGATCCCAAGATTGCCGAACAGGTTTTCCGCGAATTTTTTATGCCGACCACGGTCGATAAAATCTTCATGAAACGACAAGCTCGGCATTAAGGAGAGAGCATGCGCAGACTTCTGATCGCACCGACAACATTCGAGATTTTGCCTATGCAGCATGGCCAAAATCCCTATATTGCGACTACAGATACGACACACGCCAAAGCGGTTGCTGCCGAACACCGTAAGCTCGTGCGTTCACTCACAAAACCGGTAGTCTACACACTGCCGACATCCAAAGTACATCTGCCCGACATTGTCTTCGTCGCCAACGGTGGATTGGCGCTGCCTCGGATTGCGCACCCCACGATTCTGTTGCCCAACATGAAGTATTCTCAGCGCCAGGCGGAACTGCCCTTTCTGCGACAGATGTTTGCAGAACTCGGGGTCGCTACGATAGATTATCCTGGACACGAACCCTTCGAGGGACAGGCCGAACTCAAGTGGTTCGACGGCGGACGCAAAGCGGTATGCGGCTACGGACATCGCTCTACGCGTAAGACCTTCAAGGAGCTCGACGCATTCTTCAAGAAGCTCTACGGCCCAACAGAGGCACCAGAACTGCTTGTATTGCCGCTTGCGTCGGCCGACTATTATCACTTGGACGTCGCCATGTGCGAATACGACGACAAATGCTGTATTATCCACAAAAGAGCCATGTCGGCTGCGTCGATTGGCAAGCTCAAGGCTTTTCTGGGACCGACCAATGTCACGGTTATCGACACGCCGGATTCCTTCTGTCTCAATGCGGTCATCGATGGTCCGAATATGATTACGCATCGTCTCACAGATCCGACTCTGGCACCATTGTTTGAGCGGTTAACCGGGCGACGGGTGATCCAAGTGCCGACGATAGAGTTTGAGAAATCCGGTGGATCAGTACGCTGTATGACGCTGGATCTGCTGGGCGTTTCGCGATGAAGAACGGGCGGAAGGACCGGCATGTGGTTGCGGGCTGTTTGTCGCTACTGGTGTGGTCGTGGTGGTCGTTGCGGTCGGCCAGGCCAGCTGTTTATCCTGAGCAACTCGCTCTTCCAGACGCGCTTGCCACGCAGAGTCCACCTGCCGCTGTAGATCACGATCGTACGGAACCCAGGCTGTCGTCGGAGGGCGGCACCACACCGGTCGGCGCGGACATGAAGATGGCATTCTCTGCTGTTGCCCCCGTAAAAATGACATATGCTGACCGCCGCCCGCCGCCTCCGATTAAGATGACTGTCTCCTTTGCCTCCTTTGTATCTGTTCTCTGGTGCGGATGCCGTTTTGAAGTACCCTGGAATGGACGCGTATTCGGATTCGTGTGTTGCCACCACGCATGCCGTAATTGTACAGAGACCAATGTCAACGACAACACTCTGACGCTACAGAATGAAGTCGACACTGCTAAGACTATCCACGCCCTACTGATGATTCAGCATTGGCATTACAGTCATTGCGATGCCGTCAAGCCGCGACCCAAGGGTTGTACCTGCAATCACTGAAGGGGTCTGAGTGGCTAGGTGGCGGACTAATACCTCTGAACCGCCAGCTGGAACTTCCGTCGAGAGCTGCCCGCCGTCGGATCAAACTCCCCCGCCTCTTCCTCATCCGGTCGCACAAAGGACGCCGAATGCGCCCACAGTTCCGGCGAACACAGCTTGAAATCCGGATGCGGAGTCGCCTTGTACCAGAACACCTGATCCTCCAACTTATTGGATTTGGCGTTATTGTCAATGACGAGACACTCGAAGTTCTCCGTACACTGATTCATGACCTGGCAGAAGCTGTCAAAATCCGGAAACATTCCCGCATACTGCTCATAGATTTTGCGCCGATTGCTGATATAGTTTTCCCGCAGAATAAACACATAGTCAATATTCGTGCGCAGAGACGGTGGAATTCCCATCGCGTACTGCATCGTGATGATAAACATGGTGTGTACGTGCCGTCCATTCATGAACAGATACTTCACATTCCGATCATTGATCCAACTGTTATTGAAGAGACAGTCATCCAGAATCAAGAAGTTGCGCGGATCTACCGAAGTGGTTCCGCGCTCTCCGATATCTTTGGCGATCTTTTTGGCCAGAAGTTTCTGGCGTTTCAGCACATTGGCGATAATCAGGGGTGAGTACTCCTCATGAATAAACATGGATGGAACCAGTTTGCTATAGAACTGGTTGGAACCCTCTGTTCCGGAGATAACGGTTCCGCACGGCAGCGACTGATTGTTCCAAAGCAGATCCTTCACCAGAAACGATTTGCCCGTTTCGCGGCGACCAATGAAGACTACGACCTTGTCGTGCTTGATCTTCGACATGTCGAACTTCTTAAGACGGAGATTCAGCCGCTTCGGCCCGCCAGCACCACCCGCTGCCGACATTCTTCCGTGGCTGGTGTTTTTTTGTATCTGCAGGGGGCGCGGGGTCTACGGAGCCACGGAGCCACGGAGCCACGGAGCCACGGAGCCACGCGTACCAACCGGCTCTCCAGAATCGGTACGCGATCCAGATGCGACAGCCTCCGAATGATCTCCGGCTCTTTTATCTGAGCCGATCCCTTCCCACCGGTCTGCTAGGAGCACAATCCTATTTTCCAACTCTGGAGATCATGTTTCCCTCTCTACAGAAATCACCCGTCGCCACTCCTACACTGGCCGCCACCGAACTAGTTTCCGACATCGGATGTTCAGGCGAAGCCGTCGTGGAACACATTCTGAATCACACAAAACGGACCACTTCTGTCTGGGTGCGCCAGATGCATCTGGTGGAACCGCTGGATGTTCTGACCGGAGAATATGTACTTCCCGTCGACGGAGCTCTACCGGCTCCCCGTGAACAATGGCAACGGGCGCTCCGCAAACTCAATGATCCGATGAATGAGGCATATACAGATGCTGTGTTTGCCTGTATGGCTTCGAGGTTAGCAGAGACGGGGCGGTCGCCACACTTCTGTCGGTTCTACGGAACATTCAACGGACGTGTTCCTGAGTACTGGTACAACTGTACGGATGACATGGCCGATATTGAGAACGAATCATGGTTCTCGAAAGGTCTGCGCGATGGAACTCTACAGATCATGGCCCATGATGCTTGGGATCCATCGGTCTGCGCACCGTTGACACGTCCGTTTGAGAATATACAGGCGAAGCTGGATGCTGTGGCGGAGGCTCAATCACTGAGCGACAGTGAGAATTCGGCATCCTCTTCCGCTTCGGCAGAGGGACACGACAACGCCAGCACTCTGTCGGATCTGGTAGAAGCCGATGATGTAGAAGCAAATACGGATAACGCACCGGTTGCTCTACGGAGACCACGGGTTCGTCTGGTGGCTCCTGGTTCCGCTGGTTCTGCTGGCTCTGCTGGCTCTCATGGATCCAATGGCTCTCATGGCTCCGATGGATCCAACAGATCCAACAGCTCAGACGACGGCGATGTGATATACAAGGTGCGTCTCACCAACTTTCCTGTTCAGAGCACATATCTGGAGCGCTGCGACGGAACTATGGATGATCTAATGGAAGATGAAATAGATCCTGATGCTCCTGCATTTCTGGCCGAAACCAAGGAGGCACGCTGGACCGCCTGGATATTCCAGGTTATCGCGGGTCTCACGACCGCCCAGGCCACCTATGATTTCATTCACAATGATCTCCACACGAACAATGTGATGTGGGTCGGCACCGGTGAAACCCATCTGTATTATCACGTCCAGGGCGCACCAGGCGGAGATCGCATATACAAGGTTCCAACCTACGGACGCATCATGAAGATCATTGATTTCGGCCGTGCCACCTTTCGGGCTCCCTCCGCCGGTACCGAAAATCGTCTGTGGCTTCCCGACGCCTACGCACCCGGCGCCGACGCAGAGGGACAGTACAACTGTGGCAACTATTTCCGCCAGGGTGAACCCAAGGTTCTTCCCAATAAGTCATTTGATCTGTGCCGACTGGCCGTCGCGATTCTGGATACACTCTGGCCGCATCCTGAGGAAACACCGAAGGCGGCCCAGCCGTTCCATCCGTTGACGACCGAAGACGGACACACCCAGGCCGAAACGGTGTCCCCTCTGTGGAATCTGATGTGGCTCTGGCTCACTGATCAGGAAGGTCGCAATATTCTGCGCACGCCGACCGGAAGAGAGCGCTATCCCGGATTTGATCTATACTGTGCGATTGCGCAGGGGGCCCAAAATGCCGTTCCGGCTCAACAGCTGACCCTTCCGCTATTCGATTCGGCATTCCGTTGCCGTCGTAAAGATATTCCTGCAGATACGCCGGTATTCAAACTCCAGGCGACCCACGTGGCAAAAAAGAAGAAAGATACAGAGTGAAAGCTTCCATATTTTACGAAACCGGCGAATGACTGATACTATGGAGTATATTCCGCACAGCGTAGCGTAGCGCAGAAATTCCTGCGGTATTCGGAATATGTAGATCCATCTCCGCCGTATCCAGCATATGTTCACTTTCCTCTGCCGAGGGTGTTACAGAAGGCCGATGGATCCTACACCGCACGAACGACACCGGCGACGCCGTAAAGAATGAACTCACATATTCATACTCCAATGGATATCGCCAATCTGATATAACGAATCGGCGACAGCCTTCCGCGATCCCATCTGCAATCTGTTGGGCCACGACCCGGCTATACGCAAACGGATCCATGATTCGCACATTTCTGGCGTGACTTATGAGCACATCCCGGGGTGTCTTTGCATCGGGATATCTCAGCACCTTGTACGGCAGAAGCTGATCCTTTTCGTACGAATGGAATACGGAGAGCGGAATACCTGTGAACTGAGCACAGTCGCGTTTGAGTCCATCCGCAAAGGCCACGCGCTGAAAACTGAACTCGTCCATGAGGAGATTGGCGACCTCGTCCTTACCGGAGCCTGCCCAACCACTCAATAGCAACACCACGGCGTGAGTCGTGTTGCTATTGCCTCCATTGCCTCCATTGCCTCTATTGCCGCCATTGCCTCCATTGCCTCCATTGCCTCCATTGCCTCCATTGCCTCCATTGCCTCCATTGCCTCCATTGCCTCCATTGCCTCCATTGCCTCCTGTATGACCACGGTCGTTCATGCCGGCGAAGTTGCGTTCCGACATGATCCACCAAACCACACCAGTCATTTTTTGCGTGATTTAGAAGTCTCCACCATTCGAGTTGCCACCGCGGCGGTTGATGAAATCCCGCTGTGCCGGAGTCGTGCAAACGCAACCACCGTCGCATGCCAGCGTCGAATCACAGCATTCGGGCTTGCACTGATTGTTGGCATAGATGAACAGATGATCGGCGTCCACATTGATGGGCGGACCGGCCAGCGGCTCATTGGGAAGAGTTCCACGGAAGCCCTGTGCCGCCGCCGGCAGAGAAGCCGCCAGATTCAGACCGTCGTAGGCACCGATAGAGGGCGTTGCGAACGGAGCACCGCCCGCGCCACCCACAAAGTTCATGAAGGGCTCGACTTTGCTACCTGAGCCGCTCTTGCCCATCGCTGTCGCGGCCACGCCATTCACGAAGCTCTCCCGCACCTGGAGAGGCCAGTTCGTCATACCCATCAGCATCGCAATGTTCGCCAGAAATAATACGACCAGCATGCCGACTAACCACCATCCACGTGCGCCCATTGCTTCTACCTTCTGTTTTGAAAATTAGAGTTCGGCAATACTACTTGTTCCACAATTTTACCGATGGACCCCAGCCCCACATCGGAGGCATCACGGATACCCCATCCACCCACCGTCAGACTCCCGCTGGTCGTATAGAAATGTAGCCAACGCACCGGATGCAGATCCCGCAGTTCTCCAAAGAACGGAGGACTCCATACATTCGTTGCCGGATCACGAACCCATGTTCCCATACTGACCAACGCACGCTCTGGATCTTCTGCACTTTCCGCACCTTCCACGCAAGGCAACACCACTGCATCGGCCGCCAGACTGCCCTCCATCTCTACGATTCCCAGAACGCGGGTGGGCCAACCATTGGCGTCCAACACCGTGTCGCCAATACGGACATCGCACGCTCGCACTTGTCGTCTCCCGAAACCGAACCAGGATGGAACGGAGATCTTGGCATCCGGAGACATACCAGCATCGGACTGTACAGCTCGTTGGATAATAATATCGGGAGGACTATTTATTTCCGGAATATTCAGAGCACCGAAAACAGCGTGAAACCACTCTTTCTGATTATCGGTATCGGCGTCGTCGATTTCTTCCCAGTCGGCGAATCGGAGAACCGCGCCCGAGGATCCGCGAACCGGAATGCGTCGATTCGTGGTCGTCAGACACCAGACACGACGGTTGCTGTCGGCCGGCGCCGTATCCTGCTGGAAATCTCCACACCGACTCACCGGTACCAATCTGCCATCTTCCGTATGTTCGATCAAGTGATCTCCCGTCACCCGGATGCCATCGTGCGACCAGGCGGCTTCATGTGTCTCAAACTCATGGACCGCGGTCACGACCCCTCCATCTGCCAATCGCTGCCCCAACTTCATAGTGTCGATCGCCGCCGTGCTTCCGTCCGCCAAAACCACCGATGTTCCGACATCAAAACAGGCGCCGGAGGCAAACATTTCCGATACCATCACGGCTCCCACGGCCGTTGCGATCGCCACCACCGCCACACTGACCATCGCCGTTACCGTAATAATGAGACTCGAAATCGGCATCAGAATAAAGAACAGAATAATCTGTAAAATCAGCAGAATCCCAATAATCACGATCGCCACGATAACGATAACCTTGACGCTGGCAATGAACGCGGAAATGAGCGACATCAACGCAAACGCGATCGATACCACTGAACCCTGGAGACGCTCAATAATGCTGTTGAGTTGGATAAGGAAATTGCGGAAGAGTTTACCGGCACCGTTCATGGTTTCCATGAAATTGCTGTAGGCCTCGTAGCAGAATCCCCAGAGATTGAAGAAGACATCCGCCATCGCACTGGACATTTCGGATACGACACGACTGACACCGGCCTGTGCCCGTGCGGCCGCCGCGGGAGCTTCGGCTGCAACTTTCACGGCATCTTTGACATATTGTTTCTGGCAGAATGAGAAGTTATCACGGGCGAACTCGGAAGCTGTCCGTGGATCTTTGTCGGGTTTATACCATCCTGCCAGCATCAGCACACCTGGTTCGCAGCGTCGATGATCCCAGTCTCGTGCCACAGCAGACCGGAATGCTAATGTCATGATCGTCGCCCATCCGATTGCCAGCGCCGCCGTGAGTACGACAAATGGCATTGTTCCTTGCATGACCCCCTGTGTGTCTGTCCGAAAATGCAGATGCACTTTAGAACTATGTCGCGACGGACCACATTGCGGTGTGGCTCTGGCACAATTCTACGAAATCCCTATGTACGGACAACACGAAAACACCACCGCAAAATGTATGTTCCGGCATCGTGTATTCCTGATGTGGGAGCAGTCGGCAAAGGAATCGCAGGAATGGCAGGAGGAATCGGGCGGCTGCGGCACGGTGATCTCCTACGGTTCGGCTATGCCAAAGAAGCCACCCAGAGACAGCGGCATCAGGCGCTGGCCCGCGCCGTGCGTGCGTACGGAACTCTATCGGTGTTTCGCAAGCTCAATGCTATCTACATCTATACACGACGGATATCTCCATCGTCCTCCGCCATATTCAAAGCCGATCGCGACTGGATCAAGACACACTACGGATTTTCATCATAGGTTCATTTCTTATAAGGAAAGGCGCTGGATCCGTTAGGGGTGTATAGATGGCTGATGATGTCACGGTCCAGAAGGCACTGGTATCTATGGAAGATCTCGGAACAGAGTTGACCCAACACACACTGCCAGAGCGTGTTCCCGAAGAACCGGGTTTTTTCGTGTTTGCCATGCTCACCGTGGTTCTGTCTATAATCGGATGGATCATCGTGGAACTGGCGAACTATCGCGAAATTGTGCGAAACTGGGATCACTATCGGTGTAATCCGACGATTACTCCGTTCGCCTCCTTCTACGGACATAATCTCAAGGAAACTCTCAACTTCTGCGTTGGAAAGATCGTACGAGAACATTCGGCGGACGTGATAGATCCGATTTACGGAGCCATCAATGCCGTCAGCAACACCATGGACGGCGCATTCAGCACGGTCAAAAGTATTGAAGGAGGTATCAAGCATCTGCTGAAAGGATTTACCGATTTCGTGGTTAACTTCGTGAACTCGTTTCGTCTGTTGGGCACACGGGTCCGAATGGCCTTCATTCGCATGAAGGATATCTTCGATCGGGTCTACGGTATTTTCATCTCGTTTGCCTACGCCGCGATCTCGGCGATTACTTTCGGATCCAATCTTATCTGTAATCCGCTGGTTGTCTTCGTCGGAACGATCGCCGGTGTCGATATCTGTTGTTTCGCGCCGTCCACCGGTGTGCGTCTGGCCAACGGATCCGTAGTGCCGATCTGTAAAGCGGCATTGGGACAGCAGCTGGCCGGTGGCGCCACCGTGACCGCCAAATTCCAGTTCAACGGCGACGGCGTGTCGATGGTCCGATTGCCCGGTGGAGTGATCGTCAGCGACAATCATTCGTTGCGTGCAGATGAGACCGGTGCGTGGATTCCGGCGGGTCAATGGCCAGGAGCCGTTGCGCATCCGTGTCTACCGGAAATCTGGTGTCTCTCGACCACAAATTGTCAGATACCGATCGTGACTCTCTCTGCCGCTTCGGGATCCGATCTTATTTTTACCGATTACGAAGAGTCCAATGATCCAGCAGTCGCGGCGGCTGCTCAGGCGGCGGCAGAATCGGTACTACAGCCAAACTCTCCGGTGGGGGCGCCGGTGGCTGATTACGGATTAGGATTGGATCCCGATTTCTGTGTTCAGCTCTGGGGCGGACGATGGGAGAAACTATCGGATATTCGTATCGGCCATCGTCTGGCGTCCGGTGCGTTTGTATCGGGAGTGGTTCGTGAACTCTGTAGTGATGTCCGACTCACTCCCAAGGGCTGGCGGGTCTCCGCTGCACAACTGTTGCGTCTGGATGGTGCTGGACAATGGTCACGGGCGGAACACATGACGCTGGAACGCAGTGCCGGATCACCCCAGGAACTCTGTCAAATCTTCACCAGTACAAATGAATCCTTTGTCGTCGGCGAGGCCGATCGGGGTGAAATATGGGAAGTGCGTGATTATCAGGAATGGCACGGTGCGGAGACACAGGATCCGTATGATAAAGCACTGGGAATTTAGACCCACTAGACCCACTAGCATTTCAAACTTTCCAAGGGCATGTATAGAAGATGCCCCGCCCTGGATCAGAAGCCAACGCCGTACGACGAACCAGACGCAAGGCCAGATCCACCCTTAATATCGCGCGTCGCAAGATGGACCGAATTGCGTACAGAACAAGAAGAAACACACGTCGTGTGCAGATGCGTCTTGCTCTGCCTCCGATTCATGAACGCTACAGCAACAGCAACAGCAACCGAACAAGAAACAGTAGTAGCAAAAGCAATAGCAAAGGACGGAGTGCTGCTTCTTCCCGTACAGTGTCTGCCAACTCTGTCCATTCGAACTCTGGAACTAAGACAAAAAAGACAAACAGCAAGTAAAAGTTGACTGCCGGCGGTTCTTGAGGGCGCTCCACAAAAGTAGGATGTCTCTTCTTGCCGGCGATAAGACACGCTTCGTTCAGGGCGGATTATGGACCGAAACACTGACCGATCTCCATCCTGGTGCTTATTGGTATGGTCTGCGGATCACAACCCCCGATGACCCAAATGCCACATTCAGTTATGCTCTATATATGGGCAACTTCTGTGCGGCAAAAGGCGAATCTCCTTCTGGATTGGATACCCCTCTGCCTATGCGCTTTCCTGCAGAAGAGGCGGCTGCGGTCGGACTCCGCATTGAAATCACTCCTCTGAACTACAACGGGTGCTACCAGATGCGTCTGCTCTTTGATGAGATATAGGCCCCACCTGTCAAAAGTTGACCTTTTTGGCCGCACCGGTAGCCACTATACCAGGATGCTCACAGCACAGATCAAGGATAACTATCTCGTCGCGAAGCTAACGGTTCCCGAAACGAATGGAGTACTTCGTGAGACTCTCCGTCTGGCTATTCTGCTAGACATCAGCGACAGTATGCGGGGCGAACGCCTGGACTCGGTGAAGCGCACGCTGGCCGCGGTGAAGCCTCTGCTGAATCCCACTGATCTACTGACGATCGTGACCTTCGGTACGGGCGCGGATGTTCTGGTTGCTCATCAGCCTCCAACGGATCCCGTGTTTGATCTCATTGATACACTGGAGACGGCGGGAAATACGAATCTTCAGGCTGGACTGGAGGCATTGGCTGCTTCTGCTGCTTCTACAGCATGGGATGCCGTCTTTCTTCTTACCGATGGCAAGGTCAATACGGGTATCCTGAGTACGCCGGCTCTCCAGATCATGGCGCAGAATATTCCTGGCCGGTGGAATGCCTGGTATTGTCTGGGTTACGGCGCCAACCACAATCGGTCGCTCCTGCGGCGAATCGCAGTATCGACCCATGGCAGCTATATCTATGTTGCGGATGAAGAGCTGTTGCCGTCAGCAATGGGAACGATCATCGCGGGTCTGCGTTCGGAAACAGTGGGAGATGTGCGCATATCGGTGCAGCCAGAGGGAGAATGGATCTGTCAGGAGGTGGGCTTCAATGCGTCGTCGTATGAGTTGGGCGCCGTACAGAAAGGACGCGACTATTGGGGTGTATGGGCTTGTACTTCTTCTGCCTCTGCTGCCTCTTCTGCTGCAAAAGCCACTCTGAGCTGGTGCGGATCGATAGACGGCGGTGGAATCGGTGGAACGGCCCGTGTGGATCTGTCGCAGCCCGCAAGCGAAGAAGCGCTGGTACAGATCTGGCGTTGCCGAGCCGCAACGGTATTGGCCGCGGCGTCCGATGCTCTGGAGAGCGGGTTGCCTCTTCCACCGTCTGTGAAAGAGCTGGCGGCATCGATGGATAAAGTGGAAAGCAGCCATCCCTTGATTCTGCGGATTAAGGGACAGCTGGCCGAGGTTCAGGAGATAGCAACCAGACCAGCACATCAGGCGGCACCGGTAAATCTTCTGGCTACTCTCAGTTCCGGTGCGGCCATGCTGAGTACACAGCACGCCAGTGCTGGTGATCCTGGCGACTATTATGCTACGGCCGTTCAACGTGAGGCGTCGCAGAGTACGCACGATACTTATGTTCAGATCGCTTAAGCGAAACATTCTGTAGATACGCAAACAGAGATGTATATGATTCCCAGAGTGAATGCGTATACGACACCGGTGCCGCTCAACAGATATTTTGCTGTTCCGCATAAATCCAAACCCATGTCGGCGCGTCGTTTAGGCGAACACATCTGCTCTCCTGACGGTTCAGGAGGAGTGCGAAAACCGCTGAAGGATATTCTGGATGGATTCAGTGAAGAAAATACTCTTTCGTATTTTTACAAGAAGGCTCCACCTCTCCGCCGGCAACAAAAGGGCGAATCCGACCATGATTACGAAGAACGGGAGAAAGAGTATATGGAGTTGTATCAGGGTGCGGATTATATCTTTAAGGATGAGATAGCCGAAGAGGAGTTTGCCGAACTTCTGGGTGTAAAGATCTGGATAGAGAAACCGAAGAAGAAGAAAGTTCAGAATCCCCTCACGACCGAACAGATTGCGATCCACAAAGAGAATATCGATGATATTCGTGCGGGGCTCCGAACCTTGGAACCTATAGAAGAAGAGGGCGACGATCTGTTTGAGCGATAAAAATGACGGGTCATACATTTTTATGATTGATAATCAAAGAATGCCCCGACAGACTGCAACAAAGAAGGCGATCGCTCCTGTAACGATTGTTCCTAGGCAGAGTTCTACTCCTGTTCCGCTGCCAACTTCTGTATCGACGCCCACATTTGGACAGACATTGAAAGAAGGATTTGCCTTTGGGACAGGATCGGCCATCGCACATCGTGTCGTTGGAGCCATCTTTGGACCGCTGACTGCTGCTGCTACTGCAACTCCTGCCACTCCTGCAACTGCTCCTCGTGTCTCCGAAAAGACTCCTTACGAACAGTGTCTGGCCGAACACTATGACAGCGACCCGCTGGGCTTCTGCGCTCATCTCCTAAAGAGAGAAACTCTTAACCAGTAAAGCCGATGAGCAGCAAGCCCGACAAACCCCAAGCCGATCGGGTCAAGGAGTGCATGAACCTCATCCAGCAGCTCCGCGACATTCATGTTCCCGATGATAATCCGACCATGCGTCTACTCAAAAAACGCATGGGCACATACATCCGTGACGGCAAACTACAAGAAGATAAGATTCCGCTGGTCAACTCCGATCGTTTCATTTTGTATAAACTCCCCCGTAAAGCTCATCAGTTCGCCGAAATGACTCTCCGTGTCAGCCGCATCAGTTATCCACAACTCCCTTCAAATCTACAGGCAGAGCTTGAGGAACAAACGCATAGTGCGACGCAATCTGATCCAGCACATCCTTCTCCGCCGGCGTCAACAGACTGATCGCCGTTCCCTTGCGACCGAACCGACCGCAACGACCGATCCGGTGGATGTAGTTCTCCTTCTCCTCGAAACGGGGCATATCAAAGTTAAAGACCACGCTGACCTGCTGCACGTCAATGCCGCGGGCCAACAGATTCGTCGCAATGAGTACCCGTGTAGAACCATTGCGGAACTCCTCCATGCGCTGTTTGCGCGTGGCCTGCGTCATCGGCTCACCATAGATGACCGACACTGGAAAGCCGCGCTCCGTCAGCACCGTGCAGAGCCGCTCGGCCCGCTCCTTCGTGTTCACGAAGCAGATCGACGACGCAATCGGCAGCGCCTCGAAGACATCACAGAATGTCTCCAGCTTCCAGGAATCCTCCTGGAGGCTCACAAAGTACTGCTTAATGCCGTCCAGCTTGACCTCCGCAGTCTTGAGCGTGACGCGCACGGGATTCTTGAGAATCTCGTCGGCCAGCTCCCGCACCTCGTCGGGCATCGTGGCACTGAAGAGACCCACGGTCGTCGTCGTCGGCAGACCGATCTTGACGATCTCACCGACCTGCTCTGCAAAGCGATCGCGCAACATCTCATCGGCCTCATCGACGACGAAGGCCCGCAGATCGCGGAAACTCAGATCACCCGTAGAAGCCAGATCGTAGACGCGCCCTGGCGTGCCGATCACGACGTGTGCGCCGCTGCGGATCTCTCGGGCGTTGATATGACGCGGCGCGCCACCGACCGCCAGAACAACATTGATCTTCATATACTTGGACAGATCACGGATAACCTTGGCGATCTGATCCGCCAGCTCATGGGTGTGTGCCAGCACCAGCGCCTGGGTGGCGCGCAGAGTGGGATCGATACGGCTCAGCAGGCCGATACCGAAGGTGCCGGTCTTGCCCGTACCGGACTGTGCCTGTCCCAGCACATCGCGCTTGGCGACCAGCGGGCGGATCGCGACGGACTGAATCGCCGACGGGCGCTCAAATCCCATCGAATAGATCCCGCGTAGGAGATCCTCCGAAAGTCCCATCTCATCAAAGGAACTCACGGCGGGAAACTCAGTCTCATTTGA
>Ga0214923_10001024_pt1 | contig 40737 bp, 40 predicted proteins | sample LL1510_MetaG_FD_177993 | JGI IMG/M metagenome (GOLD analysis project Ga0214923, IMG submission 177993) | Freshwater microbial communities from Lake Lanier, Atlanta, Georgia, United States - LL-1510 | ecosystem: Environmental > Aquatic > Freshwater > Lake | place: USA: Georgia | collected... | reverse complement strand
CCCTTCGGAATTGGTGCTTTCGGAACGTTTTGGGGAATTGATTGGCTGGTTAAGGGAAAATTACGAGCATATTGTTATCGATACCCCGCCCTGCACCCTGATTGCGGATGCCTTTGAGATGATGCGCTTCTCGGATATTAACCTGTACGTGATGCGGCAGAACTATACCCGCAAAGAAATGATACGGGTTGTGGAGGGTATGCGGATGAACGGCCAGCTTCAGAATGCCTGCGTTGTGGTCAACGACTACAAAATCGAAACCGCCTACGGGTATGGCTACGGGTATGGCTACGGGTATGGCTACGGGTACGGCTACGGTTATGGCTACGGTTACGGTTATGGCTACGGTTATGGCTACGGTTACGGTTATGGCTACGGGTATGGTTATTACGAAGACGAGGGACCCAAGCGCCAAAAGGGCTGGTGGAAGCGATTGTTGCCATAATCCACTCGAAATTAACATTGAATAAACCATGAATACGAACTCCAAGCCAATCATCGGTATTATCGGCCTGGGCTATGTGGGCCTGCCGCTGGCGGTGGCCTTTGCCGAAAAATACAGGGTCATCGGCTTTGATATTCATCAAGGCCGGGTGGATGAACTACAGCAGGGCCATGATCGAACCCTGGAGGTAGAGGATGAATCGCTTCAGAAGGTTGTGATGAATCACGCTCACGCAAGGCCTCATGGTTTGTTTAACACAACCTCCAAAGAAATTTTGGCGGAATGCAATGTTTATATTGTTACGGTTCCAACTCCTACCGATCGGTACAACCGCCCTGTTTTGACACCGATGATTAAGGCCAGCGAAATCATTGCTGGCTTGCTCCAAAAAGGGGATGTGGTGATATATGAATCCACGGTCTATCCCGGTGTGACCGAGGAGGAGATGGTTCCGGTACTGGAGCGGATATCGGGGTTGAAATTCAACCTTGACTTTTTTTGTGGGTATTCGCCGGAGAGGATTAATCCGGGCGACAAGGAGCATACGGTAACCAAGATTCTCAAGGTTACCAGCGGATCTACACCCCAGATTGCAGACTTCGTGGATGAACTCTACCGAAGCATCATCGTGGCGGGTACACACAAAGCGTCCTCCATCAAGGTCGCCGAAGCCGCCAAGGTCATCGAAAATTCCCAAAGGGATATCAACATCGCCTTTGTGAACGAGCTCTCCAAAATCTTTAACAAAATGGGTTTGGATACGCAGGAGGTCCTGGAAGCGGCGGGTACCAAATGGAATTTTCTTAAGTTCAAACCCGGTTTGGTAGGCGGTCATTGTATTGGTGTGGATCCGTATTACCTGGCTCAGAAAGCCCAGGAAGTGGGTTATCACCCGGAAATAATTTTGGCTGGACGGCGCCTGAACGATTCCATGGGCGCCTATGTGGCCGAAGAATTGGTCAAGGGCATGTTACGAAATGGGCAACAAGTCCGCGGCTCCCGTTGCCTGGTATTGGGATTCACTTTCAAGGAAGATTGTCCGGATGTGCGCAATACCAGGGTTGTGGATATTGTCCGTGAACTGGAAAGCTACGGGGTGGAGGTGTTCACCCATGATCCCTGGGCCGACCCCGCCGAGGTAGCTCACGAATACGGAGGATTACGCATCCACCAAGAATGGCCGAACGAAACCTACGACGCGGTGGTCCTGGCCGTAGCCCATCGAACATTTTTGGACCAAGATTTACGGGCCTTGTGCCCTATGGGCCTAGTTTACGATGTCAAGGGTTTGCTGCCCAAGGAAGCATCGGACTGGAGATTGTAGAAAACGGCAAGAGCACCTAAAAGCGTATGTTCAACCCTCATCTCTACTTACAACCTTATCACGAAGGTGATTTGTCGAATTATCGGTTTTTGGTTACGGGTGGGGCGGGTTTTATTGGTTCCAACCTGGTAGAGTATTTACTGCGCTACGGTGCCGGTCAGGTCAGGGTCTTGGATAATTTCTCCAACGGGTACAGGGAGAATATCGATGAATTTTTGGGTTTGCCGAATTTTGAGTTGATGGAGGGTGATATACGGGACCTGGAAACCTGCCGAAAGGCGGTAGACGGTATGGATTTTGTATCTCATCAGGCTGCGCTGGGATCGGTCCCTCGAAGTATTACCGACCCCATTACCACCAACGAGGTCAATATCGGAGGTTTTTTGAATATGCTGGTGGCCGCCAGGGATAATTCAAACTGCAAGCGTATGGTGTATGCGGCTTCGTCCAGCACGTACGGAGACAGCACCGAATTACCCAAAGTCGAAGGACGGGAAGGCAAGCCCCTCAGCCCCTATGCCATCACCAAAGCGGTGAACGAGGAATATGCACGTGTTTTTAATGATGTGTTTGGCTTTCATACCATTGGACTGCGTTACTTCAATGTTTTTGGGCCTAAACAAAACCCCAACAACCCTTATGCGGCGGTCATTCCCATTTTCTGCAAACATTTTATAGAGGGAACTCGTCCCACCATTTTTGGTGATGGGGAAACCAGCCGGGACTTCACCTTTGTCGAAAATGCGGTACAAGCCAATATCAAAGCTTTGCTTTTTCGCGATTTAACGCAACACGAAGTTTTTAATGTGGCTTGCGGTGATCAAATTAGTTTGAATCGAATGATCACCATGCTTCAAGAAATTACGGGGAGTCATGATTTAGAGCCGAAATACGTCGGTGAACGTTCTGGTGATGTCAGGCATTCGAGGGCCAGTATTGAGAAGATAAGCCAGAACTTGAAGTATTACCCGCAAACTCGATTCGAAAAAGGGCTGACATTAGCCCTGCAAGAATATAAAAAAAGATAACCTTTAAAAGCAAAGTAAAATTATAGTAAGCATTTTGTTAGAAAACAATATTGCTTTAGCGTGCACAATTCTGTTGTAATATTTCTTTAGCAACATATTTAAAGAAGAAAGAAAAATGATCACAACAAAGTGAATGAAATAAAAATAAAAGCTTTAGGAGCCGCTAAGTGGAATTTTCTAGGTAAAGTTGTAAATATTGGCTTTGAAATTGCTGTTGGAATAATTCTGGCCAGACTATTAGTACCTGCAGATTTTGGCCTTGTTGCAATAATTTCGGTTATAATTTCTTTCTCTTTAATTTTTGTTAATTCAGGGTTTAGTCAATCTTTAGTTAGAGACCCAGAAGTAAAAGATATTGATTATTCAACTATTTTTTTATTCAATTTGGTAATAGGTTTAATTTGCTATTCATTATTATTTTTATTTGCGCCATTAATCGCAGGTTTTTATAATAATTCAGAATTAGTTGTATTAATTCGGGTACTAGGCGTTTCTATTATAATTGGGTCTTTAACGTTGGTTCAAAGAGTCCGATTAACTCGAAGCATAGATTTTAAAGAATTAAGTATAATAGGCATTGTTTCTAGTATTACATCAGGTTGTATTTCCATTGTACTTGCATTTAATGGCTTCGGTATATGGAGTTTAATTGCTAAGGCAATGTTCAAAGAATTAATACAAACACTATTATTTTGGTTAAGGGGGGAATGGAGGCCGAGTTTTAATTTTTCAAAAATTATATTTAAAAAGCACTTTTTTTATGGCTCAAATTTTCTTTACAGCGCCATTATCGGGCAAGTTTATAACAATATATTAGCGATTACTATTGGAAAAATGTTTAGCCTACAAACATTAGGTTATTATAATCGATCACAACTGTTTAGCAATACAATTTCCGAAAATATAGGAGGGGTTATGACAGAAATCTCATTTCCAGCCCTTGCCAAAGTTCAAAATGATAAAGATAAATTTGTTCAAGGTGTAAGATTACTTCTCAAACAAGCCTTTTACATAATTGGCTTATTAACGATTATAGTTTTTTTTACGGCAAAAACTTTCATCCCCCTTTTGCTAGGCGAACAATGGATAAATGCAGGAATATATTTACAATATTTAGTAGTTGTTGGGTTTTTAGGCGTGTTAAATTCTATTCTAGTTAATTCAATTAGCGTAACTGGAAGGGCGAGAATCTATCTTTATTTTCAAATTTGGGCTCTTTTATTGAATTCAATAGTGTTGATCATAGGTTATTTCTATGGTATCGAATACATGTTGAAATTACTAATTGTATTTTACTTTGCTTCATATATCTTGATTTCATACATTTTTAGTTACTATTATGGGTATTCTTTGCTAATGCAATTAAGAGATTTTAAGCAATTCTTAATTTTATTTTTCATTTTAGTAATTTGTGGATTTTCAATTTCAACCTATATTCAAAGTAGCTTTGAAAGTCTATTTTATCAATTCATGCATTTTGTTATAATTACATTATCTTTTTCTGAATATTTTATGTTAGCCGAGTACAGGCATATTAAAAATTTTTTTAAATTAGATTCAATTAGTTTAAAACAGTAAAGAATATTTTGTTTACGATCAGGAAAAATCATGTCTATTATATACAAATTAACAAGCGGTAGGTTACCAATATTAGGGTGTTTTTGCTTTTTTCAAACAAAAAGAAAATCTTTATAAAAGACATTATGGCACAAAAAAATTGTTTTTCAAAAAAACGATTTTCTTAATATGATAAAACATTTTTAGTTTGCGGCGATGAAATTGTATTTTTTTGAATTTTCCGCATGAAAATATTACTTGGGTCATGGGTGAATTAATTTCTTCATTTTCCATCGTGTCCTTTATTGCCAAAGCGAAAGTGATCTTTTCTTATTTAAATGGCAGCATGTTGGTAAAAATCTCGCCTGATTTGCGTGCCCAAGCCGTGGAGCCATTAAGCAAATTGCTAAGGGAATTTAGCGTAGAACTTGAAGGCATCCAAATACATGTGTTGGTTGCGCGTTCTCAAGGAGCGACTTCTTCTTGGTAATAGCAAGTTTAATTTTGATAACTATTAAAGTGGTCTTTCAAGGTAATTTAACAATCAGATTTTTTCGCTGTGAGTGTTTATTTAGTTGAAATAAATTCTAGTAATAAATTTAAGTGGAGGTTAACTCCATGGGATGCTAAAGTTTTTGGTGTTAACACATTAGAAGTTCTTGATTTTATATGTGATAATTTAGATAATGGAAGGAAATTGATAATTGAATTTCTGGATGTAGTGCGGTGTAAACAAATCGGCTTTGCATATTTAAGACTACCTTCAAATGATAGGTTAGCGCGGCTGTTGTTTGAACAGGAAGGATTTTATCTTGCCGAAATATCGGTAGAATTAAAAAAAACAGGACTACATAAATATAATTTAAAGTTCCCGTATGTTGAGTTGTTACCGTTGAAGGCTGATAATATCGAAGCAGTCGCGGGAGTAAAGGAAATTGCATATGATTCCTTTGATTTTGGTAGATTTCATGACGATATCTTAATTGACTTGCATAAATCAAGATTAAGATATTTCAACTGGATTGATGATTTGCTAAAGCATAATGTTGATGCATACTATATCAAACACAGAAACGAAATTGTTGGCTTTCATTTTCAACAAGTTCAAGGAAAATGTGCTGAGTTAATCTTGACAGGGTGTAGGAAAGGATATTCTACTTTAGCAATTCCATTATGGCATTCAGTTTTTGAAAAGCTCAAAAAGTCAGGTGTAAACGAGTGTACAACCATGATTTCTGCATCCAATTCTCCAATAATTAATCTCTATACAATTTTTCAATTTAAAGCAACGAGGAGCCTTTTGGGTCTTCACAAACATTTCATAAGTAAACATGCTATTTAATAAGTAGTTTTAACCGGTAAAACGGTAAATTACATGTACGATGCGGTGTATTCGGGCAGATTGTAAGGCAATGGCAAGTACATGAAATAATGCAACTATTTTTTGAATGACGATGCGGACTCAAGTAGAGTAGGTCAACCATAACTTATACAGATGCGCTTGACATAGGCGCCATTCTTATAAATATGTGAGCAGGTGATGAAGTGATTTTAACATCTCATAATTTTGTGAGCAGAGTAAATGCCTTTGCGTCGAGAGCCGCCAAATTATATTTTGACGATTCTTTGCCAGATTACACTACCATGTATGCAGTTTTCATAGAAGACTTGATTACAGCAAAAAGCAAAGCCATTGTTGCTGTGAAATATGCGGGGGTAGCATGCGATATGGATTCCATCATGGCCCTCGTTATAAATCACGGATTGTGGGTGGTTTAGGATGCAGTGCAAGCAATCGGTAGCCTCTATACCAATGCGAAAGGGGAGAAAAGTTCCTTCGGAAGCATCGGCCACTTGGCAACCTTTTCATTTCATGTAACGATAAACATTATCATAAGCGAAGACAGTATGTTGGCAATCAACGACGATTGGTTTACCGAACGTGCAGAACTTATCGGTGAAAAGGGAACTATTCGCACTGGTTTTTAGAGGAAAGGTTGATAAATATGGATGGGTCTATTTGGGATCTTCCTTTTTGCCATCTGAAACAATCGAAGGTTTTTTGCGCGAACAGCTTGAATATTTGGAACAAATTTGGCAACGTTGAAAAGGAATACCGCAAGAATATCAGCAGCAGTTGACAGAATGGCGGCTCAGGGCGGTGTGATGCTGCCAAATATTTCTGCCTATGCCACAAACAACGCCCATATGTTCTATTTCGTCCTACCTAGTCTCAACTTCAGAACCAGCGTGATTGATTTCTTAAAGGCCGAATGTATTTTGGCCGTTTTTTAATACATCAGTTTGTATGAGAGTACTTTTTCATAAAACTAAACATGATGTTAGTGCGATTCCTGAATCGGTTGGGTGTATCGACACTTTGATTCGTTTGCCTATATATAGTTTAAAATTATGGCCTTTCAAGTTTCGGCTATTGTAAATTTAAATAAGAAAAAAAGTTGACTAATAAATGAAAATATGGATAATTTGAAAAAGTTTAAATTGGCGTTCGCTTCTGCTCTGTCGATTGCGGAATCTGATGTGGTAGATGAATTAAGGTATCAAAGTATCCCAGAGTGGGATTCAATTACTCACATGGTACTTATTACCGAACTTGAGGATGCATTTGCTATTTCGGTAGATACAGATGATGTTATCGATATGAGTACTGTGGCTAAAGCTAAAGAAATATTGGGAAAATACAATATTGAGTTTTAATGGAAAAAGCCTTGATTGGAAAAACCTGTTTGGTTACTGGCGCTTCACGAGGTATAGGCAAATCTATTTCTGAAATTTTTGCCTATCATGGAGCGGATTTGATTCTTTTAGCAAAAAATGAAGGCTTGCTTCAGACTTTGATTGGCGAATTATTGATTAAACACCCTCAAGGAATTTTTAATCATTTTGTATGCGATGTAGGTGACCCGGAGTCTGTGAAAAGCACATTTAAGCAAATTAGATCAAAAAATTTGAACATTAATGTAGTCGTGAATAATGCTGGCATTATGAGTGATGCGGTTTTGCCAATGGCTAGGGCACAGATCATTGAGGATGTTTTGCGCGTTAATTTAATGGGATGTATTTTTATTTCTCAACAAGCAGCCAAGTTTCTAATTAAAAACAGAGGTGGTTCAATTATAAACCTAAGTTCTATAATTGGCACAAATGGGGGTGCTGGACAAACAGTGTATGGCTCTGCCAAGGCGGGTATTATCGGATTTACCAAATCATTGGCAAAGGAATTGGCAGCTTATCAAATTCGCGTGAACGCTATAGCACCAGGTTTTATAGAAACTGATATGACTAAAGGTAAAGATCTTGGTTATTATGAGAAAAATTTAGCCAACATTGGTATGAAACGTTTTGGAGTGGCTGAAGATGTTGCTAAAGTCGCGCTGTTTTTAGCATCTGAAATGTCGGGGTATGTAACAGGGCAAATAATAGGTGTAGATGGTGGAATGCTTATTTAAAAAATAAAGGATTGATACAACACTTCCTTAAAGGCAATCCGAATCTTCATTTTGTCGATGCAGAAACTGGAGAACATATGGGGTTCTCGAATATATTACAACTTGAACTTCCTTTAGATTTGCTAGCCGGGAAAAAGTTAGTTTTTTTATATTTGAATAATTCTTTGGCTTCCATACGTCTTTATTTACGTTTGCTGGATACAAACCATGCCTTGGTTTTACTAAACCCAGAATTAAATTTTGGAATGAAGGAAGAGCTTGAAAACACATATTGTCCTCAAGCTATTTTTGATAGTTCTGAAAGCAAAAGAGAAAATGGGTACGAGGCTTTTTTTTTCGAAGGCTACCGGTATTGGATATCTAATAAATCAATTCAAGATCTCACGATACATCCTGAAATTAAATTACTCCTAAGCACATCAGGAACTACAGGTTCTGCAAAGTTTGTTAAGTTGTCGGAAGCCAATTTGATAGCCAACGCCCAATCAATAGCCAGTTATTTACCTATTTCTTTACAAGATGTTGCGCCGCTTAACCTAGCTGTCTTTTACTCCTATGGCTTATCGGTATTACATGCCAATTGTCTCAAAGCCGGAACAATAGTGTGTACTACTAAGGATGTTATGCAGCGCGGATTTTGGGAGGATTTAAGTCGTCTTGGTTACACTTCACTGGCAGGCGTTCCTTTTGTTTACGAAATGCTAATGCGCATTGGAGTCACAAAAAAAGAATATCCTTCAATACGATATTTTACACAAGCAGGAGGCAAATTAGCCGATCACCTAATCGAAGAATTTGCCAATTATTGCCGAAGACAACAAAAGCAGTTTTATGTTATGTACGGTCAAACTGAGGCAACAGCGAGAATGTCATATTTGCATCCTGATAACACCTTGGAAAAATTAGGGTCGATTGGCAAAGCAATACCCGATGGCAGATTTGAAATAGATAATGCAACATCTGAGCTGGTTTATTATGGTCCGAATATTTTCGGGGGTTATGCTCAGAGGTTACAGGATCTAACAGCATATGTACAACCGAATCAATTACGGACTGGTGATTTGGCACGAATTGATGAGGAAGGATTCTATTTTATTACCGGCCGAGCAAAACGATTCATCAAATTATTCGGGATTCGGACTAATCTGGACGAAATAGAAGGATTACTCAAAAACCATTTCAGGCACACTCAGTTTGCATGTACTGGTAATGATGAAAAATTAGTAATTGCATTTGACACGCAGCAATGCCCTGAGCAAGAAGTTAAAGTTTTCTTAAAGGAAAACCTTCATATACACCCAACGGTAATTCAAATTATATCAATGAGTGATTTGCCTAAAACTTCTAATGGTAAAGTTGATTATACATCAATCATGTTAGGAATATGAATCTGAAAGAATTTATCTCTTTACCACAGTATAGCTTCTCAGCTGCCGAAAAAGAGACATATATGGTTCGATTTTTAGCGGATTTACACTACCATCATGTAGAAAAGAGTTTGGAATATAACAATTTCGCTTCTGTTTATGGAATAAAAAAATCAGATTTTTTTCACCAAATAGATGATTTTCCTTTTTTGCCGGTGAGCATCTTTAAGAACCACACACTAAAAAGTATAGCTGAAGAAGAAGTCTTTAAAGTTCTTACATCAAGCGGAACAACTGGAAGCGTGCCCAGCAAGATTTATCTCGATAAAGAAACTGCTATGTTTCAGACTTATGCCTTATCTAAAATCATTACGCATGTAATTGGTACTAGCAGGATACCCATGTTGATTATTGATTCTAAAGCAGTGCTGAAAGATCGCAATTCCTATTCTGCAAGAGGGGCTGGAATTTTGGGGCTTTCTATCTTTGGTAAAGACCACCATTATTTGTTGGATGAGAACTATGAATTAGATATCACGGCTTTGGAGCAGTTTATGGCCAAATACAATGGTCAGAAAATACTAATTTTCGGCTTTACTTTTATGGTATGGACTTACCTATTCCAACAGCTCAAACAAAATTATGATTTGAGCCAGGCTGTTTTGATCCATAGCGGCGGCTGGAAAAAATTGCAGGACATGGCTGTCAGTAGTGATACCTTTAAATTGAGATTAAAAGAAAAATATGGCCTTAAGCACAGCTATAATTTTTACGGAATGGTGGAACAAGTAGGTTCAGTATTTTTAGAGAACGAACTAGGCTACCTACATTGCCCCAACTTTGCCGATATAATCATTCGTAACCCAGTTGATTTTTCCGTTCAACCCCATGGCCAAGAAGGGTTTGTTCAAGTGGTAAGTGCTTTGCCGAAAAGCTATCCAGGCTTTTCCATACTAACAGAAGATATTGGAATTTGTCATGGTGAAGATAATCCTGACATCAGTTGGAAAGGAAAATATTTTGAAATTTTACGTCGAGCAAAAAAAGCCGAATTGAGAGGTTGTAGCGATACTTTTGCAGCTGGAAAGGCGGGTGTTTTATGAAAAGAATCCATTTAATTATCCCTTACAAAAAAGAAATCGACGCTAAAGAAATACCTGTCCTTCTAAACCCAAAATATGAATTGGAGGTATTTGATGCGAGGGTGATTGATTTTGCAAATAGACTTTCCTTACGCATATTACGTGATGTTATTTTAGGCAAGATTGCGCCCTTTGTTGCGTTAGCTTTTTGGTTGCGAAGATCCAATATGGAAAAAATGGTTACCGAAAACAAATATTTGAAAACTAATTCAGTAGCCAAAGCTGTTCCAATTGGAACGGTTTTTCATGTATGTCCCTCAAACGTTGATACCATGTTTGTATACAGTTTGATGATTTCGCTTTTAGTTGGCAACAGAAATATTCTAAGACTTTCAAGCAAAACGGATGACAATCAAATCTCTTATCTGTTACATCTGATTAATGAGGAAATTAGTACATCTTCTCCAATGCTATCGGATTATATCAATGTGGTCATGTATGAGCGTGACAATGACGTGAATATTTTTTTTTCCCAACGATCCCAAGCGAGGGTTCTGTGGGGAGGCGACGAAATGGTACGCACATTTATAAAGATAGATGATAACGTGCGTTGTAGGGATTTGGTCTTTTCTGACCGCATCTCACTCTGCTTGATTTCTGCTGAATCTTTTTTGGCATTGGATGATGTTGAACAAAAAAAGCTGAGTCATTTATTTTACAACGACACCTATACTTTTGATCAAAAGGGCTGTTCATCACCCCAGCAAGTTATTTTTCTAGGAAGCGAAGAAAATGCGGCAGTTTGTGCAGATATGCTCTTTACTCTTGTGGACGAAATTGCAGCTAATGAATATGCTCAAGATGATTATTCTTTGGCATCAATGAAATATAATCAATTGGTTAGCAATGTTATGCAAGGTAATGTTTCTGAATTTCAGATATACTCAAGCCGATTATATTCGGTAAGGCAAAAAATAAAGGGTGATGCAATTCATCATTGTGGCGGTGGTTATTTTCATTTATCTGTAATAAAGAGCGTAATTGAATTAGTTGATTTAGTTAATATTAAATATCAAACTTTAACATATTTCGGTTTGAAATCGGATGAGTTAATTCTGATTGAGAAATTGACAATAGGTAGAGGAATTGATCGCATAGTCCCAATGGGTCAAGCTTTAGACTTCAATTACGTTTGGGATGGATACAACTTAATTGAGCAGCTCATCTGTTATAAGGCGATTAAGTTTTCAAACTAATTAATTTTAGATTCGTGCTATAAAGCGTGCAATTATAGTTCGAATTCTTAAAATATGACAACAATTGAGGCGTAATTTTACTCCGAGAGCTTGGTAAGTATAAAAATATTTATAATGATAACTGTGAAAGTATCACACTGAAAAATTTTAGAATATGATTTCAATGATAAATATTCCATTCAATAATCCTTATTTTACAGGTAAAGAACTTAATTATATTAATGATGTTATGCACTCGGGTAAGCTGTCAGGAAATGGTAAGTACACTCACCGGTGTCAAGATTGGTTTGAAAATCACTATGGATTTGGTAAATGTTTGCTTACTACCTCTTGTACCGATGCGCTCGAAATGGCTGCTATCTTGCTTGATATAAAGCCGGGAGATGAGGTGATAATGCCATCTTATACATTTGTTAGTACAGCGAATGCGTTTGTTTTAAGAGGTGCTAAATTGGTTTTTATTGATAGTAGAAAAGATCATCCAGGAATGGATGAGGAATCTATAGAGCGCTTGATCACACCAAAGACTAAGGCCATTGTTCCAGTACATTATGCAGGAGTAGCTTGCGACATGGATACAATTATGGAAATCGCACAACGACACAATCTTTTTGTTGTGGAGGATGCCGCGCAGGCTATTGATAGTTACTATATAGGTAAAGACGGCGTTACAAGGGCATTGGGTAGTATCGGTCACTTAGCTGCTTTTTCGTTTCATGAAACTAAGAATATTATTGCTGGTGAAGGCGGAATGTTGGTCATAAATGACAGCCAATTTGCTTCACGGTCTGAAATTATCTGGGAAAAGGGAACGAATAGGTCAGCATATTTTAGAGGTGATGTAGACAAATACGGTTGGGTTGATGTCGGATCTTCGTTCTTACCATCTGAAATAATCGCTTCATTTTTATGGGCTCAGATAGAATGCATTAAAGATATTCAAAACAAAAGAATTTCTATATGGAATATTTATTATGATAAGTTGAAAGGTTGGGCACATAAAAATGGCATAAAAATCCCACATATTCCATCATTTGCTACAAATAATGGTCATATGTTTTATATGGTTTGCAAGGATTTGGAACAAAGAACTAACCTGATTAATCGATTAAAAGATCATTCTATATTAGCTGTATTTCATTATATTAGTTTACATTCTAGTCCTTATTATGCAGGAAAACATGATGGTAGGATTTTGCCTAATACTGATAACTATACCAATTGCCTCTTTAGGCTTCCATTATTCTATGATTTAAATCTAGAAAAGCAAGATAAAATTATCAATGTCCTCTTAGGTGGCGAGTAGTGTTCTACATGTTATGGTGGCAGATGAAAAATTTACCCTGCCACTAGTTAAATACCTTGTAAATGATTTACGTTTAGGAAACCATAGATTTTTAATTTTAGATCTTAACCAAAATGCTAGTTTGATTAAAAATGAGAATCTTGTAATTCTTAAATGTCCATTAAGAGATAATTTGATTAGCAATTTTTTTAAATTTCTTCTTGAGGTTACTAAAGCCGATAAAATTATTACTCATGGAGCGCCATTGTCTTATTTCTTTATCCTTTGTCCTTGGGTTCTGCCAAAAGTTTTTTGGGCAATTCATGGTGGAATAGATATTCCACGTTCGATAATTTCTAATTCAATCGCAGAGAATATTAACATTAAATTTAAAAAACGAATTAGATTTCATGTTGGGCATATTAAAGAGGATTCTGAATTGGTAAATCAAATATTGGGTGTACAAGGCAAATTTATTTATTCGCCAACTTATCTTTCAAATGTAACAAAATCTATAAAAAATGAAGCCGAATTTGTTTATAATAAGGGATTTTATTCTTCAAATATTCTAGTAGGTAATTCTAATGATCCCAGTAATAAGCATATTGAAGTTTTTGATTTGCTGATAACCAGTGATCTAAAGCCTGCAGCAGTCTATTCGATTTTATCTTATGGGATCTATTCTGAATATAAGAATCAAATAGTTGAAGAAGGCTTAAAACGATTTGGAAAAAATTTTATATCTGTAACTGAATTCCTGGGTTTGGATGAATACATTAGGTTACTAGATAAGATTGACTATGTAATTTTTAATCATGAAAGGCAAGAAGCAATGGGCGCAACTATACAACTTATGTCTCTGGCAAAACCTATTTTTTTTAATCCTGTTTCCCCGGCTTACATATCCTTTAAACGACGGGGGTATAAAGTATTTAATAATCAAGAACTAAGAAGTTTCAAAAAAATAAAATCGGTTGATTTAAGGTGTAATCGAGATCTTTTGATTAGGGATTATTCTATAGATAATTTAAATAATTTTTATATCAATTTATAATGTGTGGGATTTCTGGAGCCGTTTCTAACAATGCCTTAGATCCGACTTATTTGGTTAAAATGAATCAAATAATTGATCACAGGGGTCCTGATGACGAGGGTTTTGTGTTTTTTAATGGAAATGAATTTGAGGTTTTAGGAAGCAATCATACTTTATACGAGGCATGGTTAGACAATGGAATATATCAACCAAAAAAAACTATCGAAGAAGCTTTGTTAAAGGTTCAAGTCTTTTTCGGTCACAGAAGACTCTCAATTATTGATTTATCTTGCAAGGGCCATCAACCAATGTGTTCTGGAGACACTCGGTTTTGGATAACATTTAACGGAGAAGTTTATAATTTTATAGAGATTAGAGATGAGTTAACGCAATTAGGCTATGTTTTTACGACTAATACCGATACAGAAGTAATCCTAAGTGCTTATCAGGAATGGGGCATTGATTGTCAGAATAAGTTTAATGGAATGTGGGCGTTTGCAATATATGATAAAGCAGAAAAAAAATTATTTTTGTCAAGAGACAGATTTGGGATTAAACCCTTATACTATTGGTTTTCTCCCAATGGTGATTTTTACTTTGCAAGTGAAATAAAGCAATTCACCGTTTTACCCGGATGGCGAGCTGTAGTAAATTTTGATCGCGCCTATGATTACCTTAAGTACGCTTTGACAGATCATACAGATGAAACACTTTTCCAAGGAGTTTTTGTCCTACCACCTGGATGTTGTTTTGAATCTAATATTCACGTTATAAAAACGGTTAAGGGCAAAATAGAGTATTTGCAATGGTATAGACCTGACACGATAAGTACTAAATTGTCATTTGAAGATGCAAAGACTAAATTTTTAGAAAAGTTTATTGATTCAATAAAATTACATCTACGGGCTGATGTTCCGATTGGTAGCGCGCTTTCTGGTGGATTAGACTCATCATCTATTGTTTCCTACATTAATGTAATTCTTAAGCAGCAGAATAAATCAGAATTACAGAAAACATTTTCTTCTTGTTCACATGATAAACAATTTGATGAACGAAATTGGATGGAAGAAGTTGTTAACGATACTAGGGTAGAGGGTCATTTTGTATATCCCAATGGCAATGATTTATTTGTACTTACTGACAAATTGATATGGTATATGGATGAACCATATCAATCCCAATCTGCCTTTTTAGGGTATCATGTATTTCAGGAAGCTAAGAAATTCAATGTAGCTGTATTATTAAATGGTCAAGGTGCAGACGAGTATCTGTCGGGGTATAATTACTATAGATTACTTAGACAAAAAAATCTATTGAAGCGATTCTCGATAATTCAGTTAATTAAGGAGTTAGGTTCATTTTCAAAAGTACTAGAAATACTATTTCGTTTATTATTAGATTTATTTCCAACAGCATTAAGGTATAAAATTTCAACCTTGAATTCAAAAAATAGAGCCATTGACAAAATTATTAGTTTCAAAAAGCATATCAAAAAGAGAATACACCCATATGAAACCATGGATTTTGATAGTAGCACTCATGTCTCTATTTCCAAGCATCAATTGTTTAAAGACCCTTTGCAGAAGTACTTAAGATGGGAAGATAGGAATTCAATGGCTCATTCTGTAGAAGCAAGAGTTCCATTTTTGGATCATAGGTTAGTTGAGTTTGTTCACTCTTTGCCATTAGGTTATTTGGATGCGCCAAAATTCTCTAAAAGGATTCTTGTTGAAGCAATGAAGGGGATATTACCAGAAAAAGTAAGAAATAGAAGGGATAAAAAAGGTTTTATAACACCAGAAATGCGCTGGTTTACAAAAGATTTTAAAGATGATTTCATTAAGCTTTTTCAGGATAACGTTCAGTTTTCAAAAGGGTTAATAAACCAAAAGGAAGCTGAGTCTTATTTGGTTAAAATGCAACAGGGCATTATTCCATTTAATTATTCTTATTGGCATATTATATTATTTTGTATTTGGATGAAGAAATTTAAAGTAGATATAGAATAGAATCATGAAAATTAGTCTTATTGCTGGAGCACGACCAAATTTTATGAAAATCGCACCTATTATTGATGCTATTAAAAAGGCTCAGTTAGATGGTAAAAATATCTCATATCGCTTAGTGCATACCGGTCAACATTATGACTCCAAAATGAGTGATTCGTTTTTTACAGACCTTAATATACCCTTTCCAGATATAAACTTGGCATGTGGGAGCGGAACTCAAACCGTGCAGACTGCATCAATTATGGTTGCCTTTGAGGAAGAGTTAATTGCTAATCCAGCGGATATCGTTATGGTTGTTGGTGATGTTACAAGCACTCTTGCATGTAGCATTGTCGCGAAAAAGAATAATACTATTGTTGCCCATGTTGAGGCTGGTATTCGTTCAGGAGATATGGGTATGCCAGAAGAAGTTAATCGTATTGTTACCGATAGTATTTCAGATTTATTTTTTACTACATCGACTTGGGCAAATAGTAATTTATTAAAAAGTGGTGTTAGTAAAGATAAAATTTTTTTTGTCGGTAATGTTATGATTGACACCTTGTTAGCCAATAAATCTAAATTTAAAGAGCCTTTTTTTTGGAATGATTTTAAATTAAAAAAAGATAAGTATTTCGTTCTTACACTTCATCGACCATCTAATGTTGATAATTTAGATAAATTGCAGGGGGTAATTTATGATATAGCCTCAAATACAAATGGATTTCCGATTATTTTTCCTATGCATCCACGCACAGTAAAAGCTTATACTGAACTTGGAGTCTCTCATTCTAATTTGTTTATTGTAGATCCGTTAGGGTATCATGAGTTTAATTATTTAGTTAAAAATGCAGTAGGTGTAATTACCGATTCTGGAGGAATTACAGAAGAGACTACCGTGATGGGTGTGCCTTGCCTTACATTAAGAGATTCTACCGAGCGACCTGAAACAGTACAAATAGGGACAAATGAATTGATAGGAACTAATTCGGATGCTATAAAAATGGCATTAAGAAAATTATTATCTGGTAATTGGAAAAGCGGCGCTATTCCTGAATTATGGGATGGAAAAGCTGCTGAAAGGATAATTAATATTATTCTCTCTCTTTAATGAAAAACATTTCAAATACCTTCTTGATCTTTATTGTTAGTCCTTTTATTGCACTATACAGTGTTTTAGTAGATTATAGGAAAAATGATATATCCTTTTTTTTCCCTATTTTTTTAGCATTTATTGGGGCTTCTTTATATCCAGTTGGAGACGCGGAAAGATATCGAGATCGTTTTTATGAGTTGCATGATCGTGACTTGTCTTTGGAACAATTTTCAAGTACCGTTCTTGATGGAGAGCTTTCACTCGATTTAGCAGTTCCATCCATATCCTACATAATTTCTAAAATGACCCGCAATGAAAAGATATTATTTGCTGTTTTTGGATTAATCCTAGGCTTTTTTTATGGGCGAAATATTCAATTTATTTTAGATAAGTTTAATAAAACGAACCTGAATTTTTTTGTATTAATCTTAATTTTTGTATTTAGTTTAATTGTATCTTTTTGGGATGGAATTAGAGGAGTTAGAATGTGGACAGGGGCCCATATATTTTTTTATGCTGTAAGTCATATTATGGAACGCCGTAATTTAAAATCATTCGGATTTTTATTTTTAGCTTGTGCCTATCATTTCTCTTTTTTACTACCAGTTTTTATTTTTCTAGGTTACTATTTTCTACCAAAGAAACAGTTTTTGCCTATAGCGTTTATTTTTTTCATTATTTCATTAATAGTTTCTGATTTCAATATTGAATTTATTAAAAATTTAGTCCTTAAAAATTCACCGAAGTTTTTCCTTTACACAATGGAGGGATATACAGGAGACGATTATATCGATACTCTTAAAGAAGATGTTAAAACTTATTCATTTCATTTTGCTATTTCTGGTATAGTTTTGAAATTTACCTTAGTTTATCTTTTAATCATTTCTTATATTGGAAGCAGAAATTTACTCAACATCAAAAATGTTTATACAAAATATTTCTTATTTGTATTTATTTTGTTTGGGGTAGGTAATTTTTTATCGGTTTTACCATCTGGTGGTAGATTTGTAAGGTTGGCCTTGTTATTTTCAATTGTTCCTATTTATTTTGGTTATCAAAATATTTCTAGGATAAGACGATATGTTTATCATGTCTCTATACTTCCCTTACTATTTTGGCTTGTGATTTCAATACGTGAGAGTTTTTATTCACTATCTATAGCTTCTGTTTTTGGGAATCCTATTTTAATATTATTGGATTACGGCACCTCCAAAAATTTGGATAGTTTAATTAAATAGCGTATGTCCTTCAGAATACTTATCATTTGCGATGGTTTCTATCCACTTCAAAATCCAAGGTCTTTTCGAGCTACGGAATTAGTGAAAGAATTTGTACGGAGGGGAATGGACGTTTCTGTAATGTGTCCTAATCATAAAGGTTTTGATAAATTCCTTTACGACTGGAGTATTAATCATATAGATTTAGATATTTTACCATGGAAACTGCCTACGTTTAAAGGAAACAATAAATTTGTCAATCTTATAAATCGTATTTCAAATCGTTTACTTACTAAGTTTTTTGAATATCCAAAGATGGAATTTTTCTTTAGTGTTAGAAAAAAAATCAAGCCATTGCCCCCGATTCAATATGATATTTTGATTTCTATTGCTGTTCCATATCCAATACATTGGGGAGTGGCTTCTATATGGAAAAAAGGAAGCATTACCAATTTTGCTAAAATTTGGATTGCAGATTGTGGAGATCCTTATTATATACAAGAAAATGACAAGTATGAAACGCCTCTTTACTTTAAATGGGTAGAAAAGTGGTTTATGAGTAAAGCTGACTATATAACTATTCCAACTCATTCTGCAAAGGATGGATATTTTCAAGAGTTTCATTCAAAATTAGAGGTAATACCACAAGGGTTTAAGTTTGAAGATGTTCAAACACAAGCATTATTGCAAGATGATGTTATCCGATTTGCGTATGCTGGAGGTTTTACCGTTTGGAGACGTGATCCGGCTGGTATTTTGGAATTTTTAACGAACCTTGATAAAGATTTCAAGTTTGAATTTCATATTTATACTCTTGACACTCATTTTGTAGAAATTTATTCGAGGAAGGATTCTAGGATTTTCATACATGATTTTAAACCGCGTTTAGAACTTCTCTTTGAATTATCGCAATTTGATTTTATGTTAAACCTTGAAAATTTTGGTAGCACACAAACACCCAGTAAGTTGATTGATTATTATATTATTCAAAAGCCTATTCTCTCTCTAAAATCTTTTGATTTAGATTTAGAGAAATTAAATAAATTTTTAAATCGCGATTATACCCAAAAATTAAACGTTGAAAACGTTGATAATTATAGAATAGAAAATGTAGTAGATAAAATTATATTGTTATATAATAAGTAATGTTAAAAAAATAATTTTAATATATACAGTTATCAAATAATATAATTAATCATTGAAAAACAAATAGATTTAAAAAATTCGATTAAATAATCGTGTCAATATAAATAATTGTGGTTCCTATGTTAACTTTTGAAGCGATTTAATGAAATTTATTAACAAGTACCTACGGAATTTGGCTCCATATAAGGTTGCTTCTCATAAAGTTTGGGAAGTATCGGACGAGAATCGAACTAAGATTTTAAAGTTGGACTGGAATGAGGCAACAGTGCCCCCATCTCCTAATGTAAAAAAGAGACTTGAAAAGTTGGTATCAAATGAAAACATATACTATCTATACCCTAGTACCCACAATGATGAAATTCTCCAACGTCTTAGCATCTATACAAAGTTACCTGTAGACAACATTCAATATTTTGCAAGTTCTGATTCATTACATGAATATTTGGTCACAATGTATATCACTGTTGGAGATCCTATCTTGGTATTAGGTCCAACATATGACAATTTTCGACTTACAAGCCAGTCACAAGGAGCAATTGTTAGTTATTTTAATTATGATGGTGATTTTAATTTGGATGAACAAAGTTTTATAAGTACAATTTACAATATTTCACCAAGTCTTGTTTATATCTGTAATCCTAATAATCCTTCCGGTACGCTATTGTCTAAAAATTTTTTAATTAAATTAGTATCTGAATTTCCAGATATAGTTTTTTTGATAGATGAGGCATACTATGAATTTTCTGGTGAATCAATGGCAGAACAAGTAATTTATTTTCCAAATCTCTTTATTTCACGGACATTTTCAAAAGCCTTTGCATTGGCTAATTTCAGAGCGGGTTATTTGATATCGGATGTAAACAATATTCAACAAATTTCAAAAATTCGCAATCCAAAGAATTTTACAACGTTTGCCCAAGAAGCGGTTCTTGGTGTTTTATCTGATATTGATTATATGAGATCGTATGTTTCTGAAGTAAATAGTGCTAGATTCAGTTTCATAAGTGATTTATCTCAATTGGCGTATATCAAAAGAATTTTTCCTAGTCATGCAAATTTTGTATTAGTAGATTTTGTTTCTTTTGATTATAAAATGAAAATATTTAATCATCTCAATGAGAACAATATTTTTGTTAGAAACCTAATGCACTCAGAATTGCTTAGGAATAGCTTACGGTTTTCTATTGGCACAAATTCACAAATGGCTAGAGTCATCAGTGTTTTAAAAGAAGTACTTTAATGCGTTTAGCTATATTTGATTTTTGCGATACATTAGTAAATTTTCAAACTGCAAATGAATTCTCTAAATATGTTTTGAAAAAAGAGTCCCGAAATTTATTGTATCAAATAGATTTCATTTTTGGAAAGCTTTTTTTTTATACTATTTTTGCCAAACTGGGTATTACATCTTTTTCTCAAAAAAAATTTTTGCTTCGTGGTTTACAAGGACTGACAAAAGAAAAAATAGATAAATATGGAAGTCAATTTTTTGATGATTTTATTAAAGTGCGATTTAATAAGAATATACTCGAAAGATTTTTACAACACAAGAAAAATAATGATATTTTGGTCATTAATTCAGGCGGTTATGATGCCTATTTACAACACTTTGCTAACTATTATGTAGTGGATTTCATTTTCTCTAATAAATTTAAGTATGTGAATGATATTTTCTGTGGAGAAATTTTGGGATATGATTGTTTAGGCATGGAAAAAGTATGTCGAATGGAGAAGGCTGGGTTTAATTTTGAACAATATGATCAGATTTATGTCTATTCAGATAGTATAACTGATTTACCGATCTTTAATTTAGCTAGTCATAAAGTCGCTGTTCTAAAAAAAGGTACTTCACCATTACCTACATGGTGTCAATCTACCTTTGAAATCATCCATGTATGACTCGTGTCTACTTAAGAAATTTGAGGTATAAGGGGCAATTAGGCTTTAATTTAGCTAAACTTATTACTTTATTAATGAGATATAAAAACGGGAATTTCCTGAATGATAAAGATTATATTTCAAAAAGATTTTTTAGGTCACATGACTACAAATTAGATTGGGATAATCCGCAATCCTTAAATGAAAAATTACAAGTACTTAAAGGTTTTAACAACAAAAAGATTCATACAATTGTTTCTGATAAATTTGCAGCTCGAGAATTCATTAAACAACAATTTGGAGAAGATTATCTTGTTCCATTGGTTTTTGAAACTTCCAACCCATTGGAGATAACGGAAAAAGTAATTCCTAACTATCCTGTAATAGTGAAAGCGAATCATGATGCCGGGAATAATTTTATAATTCGGGATAAGAATCGAGTAGATTGGAGAAAACTACAAATTGATTGTCGTTGGTGGTTGTCCTGGAATTACTATTATTCTGATAGAGAGCAGCAGTATAAAGAGATTCAAAGAAGAATAATAGTTGAAAAACTTTTGGTCACAAAGGAAGGTAAAATACCTAATGATTATAAACTTAACTTTTTAAATGGAAAGTTAGAATTTGTTTATGTTTCCGTGGATCGAGAAGGCGAAAATTTTAGAAATATTTATGATTCAAGTTGGAATCCATTGAACTTTAAATGGGCGAGCAAGAGAAAAATTTATAAAACTAAAAGGGGTCCTGAAATTCCCCAGCCAAAATCATGGGATTTAATGAAAAAGATGGGTTCAGTTATAGCTGAATTTTTTCCATACGTTCGTGTTGATTTTTATGATGTCGATGGACGATTGTATTTTGGCGAAGTAACTTTGTGTCATGGCGGTGGATTTGATAAATTTGAGCCTCAAAGTATTGACTTTGAACTTGGCTCAAAGTTAGTAATATAATATGTTATCATTTAAAGAAAAATTTTCTAAAAATTATATTAATGCCAAAGGATGGCGCACGAAAACTAAATTTTTATTGATTGAAAGTGACGATTGGGGTACTATTCGCATGCCATCCATCAAGGTTCGTAGGGAATTATCAACCAAAGGCATTGATTTACAGAAATTAAGTTTTGATTCTCAAGATTCTCTTGAATCCAAGGAAGATTTAGAAAAATTGTTTAAAGTATTATGTTCTGTCAATGATTGTTTAGGGAATCCTGCTGTATTGACGGCCTACCATGTTTTAGCAAATCCTAATTTTGAGGCTATTGAGTCAAACGGACGAAAGACTTATGTTTATGAAACATTTTTGGATACATATAATCGAAATCCACATACCCAAGGCACCTTTGAGTGGGTTAAAAAAGGAATATCTGAAGGCATATATATTCCTCAATTTCATGGCCGGGAACATATACATGTTAAACGATGGATGGAAGCAATAAATTCTTCATCCATTAAAGAGCAGATAGCTTTTCAAAATCAAGCAATAATATGGACTGGTTTACCGCAAGACCCACACCCATATAAAAATGATTATTTTAAAGGTTTTGATTACGATTCGGAGTTGGAGATTACCGACCTTATAGCAATACACAAAGACGGACTTAGATTATTTAAAGAAATATTTGGCATGGACTCCATAACGTTTACGGCTCAGGGTAGTATTTGGGGAAATCAAATACTCCCAATGCTGAAAAATGAAGGAGTTGAGTTAATTGGAGGTCATCAGTTGCTTCCTAAGGGTAGGCAGAAGTATAAAATTGTAAATAGGTATTGGGGTTCAAAAAACAGATTAGGACAAATTTGCTGGCGTAGGAATGTTCTTTTTGAGCCTGGACGTGATCAAAGTTTTGATTGGGTTAGTAAGTGTATGGCTGAAATTGAAATAGCTTATCGATGGGGTAAGCCTGCGGTTATAAGTTCCCATAGAGAAAATTTTATTGGTAGTATTTTTGAAGAAAACAGGACTCATTCTTTACATAAACTTCAATTGTTACTCAGGAAAGTAATCCAAAAGTGGCCTGATGTTCAATTTATAAGCTCTGCTCAACTCGCAGAAATAATGTTGCAATCCAAGGATTAAGCATTGAAACCACTACTCAAAAAACATCTCATTAATTTACGAGGAAAATCAATTAATGAGAATATAGTTGTTATAGAATCTGATGATTGGGGTTCGATTCGCATACCGAATAAAGATGCACAAAATCAATTATTTTTGGATGGTTTAATACATCCAAAAGACCCATTTTCTCTATATGATTGCCTAGAATGTTCGGATGACTATCATGCTTTGTATGCAGTTTTAGATCATTTTAAAGACACACGAGGTCGTTCACCCGTTATTACTGTCAATATGGTAATGGGAAACCCTAATTTTGAAAAAATCAAGGCAAATAATTTTCTTAAATATCACTGGGAAACATTTGATGTGACATATAAAAATTATTACCCCAATTCTACACCGTTTCCTATTCTGATGGAGGGTATTAATAAAGGTTTTCTCTTTCCTCAGTTTCACGCTCGGGAACATCTTAATGCTTTGCAGTGGTTACAGAGATTGTATAATGGAGATAAAAAATTTCATCAAGCATTCGATCTTAAGTGTTTTGCGATAAATGATACTGATTATTCTAATCAAAGGTCCAATTTAATGGCAAGCTATGATTATAAGTCGGCCGATGAGCTAGCATTTATAGAAACAAGTATTACTCAAGGATTAACACTATTCCAAGAAACATTTGGCATTAATTCCTCTACTACAATTGCACCCTGCTATGTGTGGAATAATAAGATAGAACAAATTTTTTACAAAAATATGGTTCAAGGAATTCAAGGTTCATATGTTCATTTACTTAATAATCATGCGACAAACAAACACCATCGGATTTGGCATTCACATGGGTCCATAAATGACTTGGGACAACTTTACACGATTCGAAATGTGCTTTTTGAGCCAGCACTTGATATGTCATTTGATTGGGTAAGTAATGCATTGGAAAGTATTTCGATTGCATTCTTTTGGCGAAAACCTGCGATTATTAGTTCACATCGTATCAATTATGTAGCAGGACTCTCTCAAAATAATCGAGAGAATACCTTGAATCAACTTCAGGAGTTATTGGCGGAGATACTAAAAAAATGGCCCAATGTTATTTTTATGAACTCTGCGGAATTTAATGAATATTACAAACGTGTCTAACATTTGTATTATATCTCCTTCCTTGAAATTGGGGGGCATTGAACGAGCCTTGACGACGCTTGCAATGGAATTTGGTGCGTTAGGTCATGATGTGGTTTTTATTTCATGTTTGAATGAGAAGCCTTTTTATACATTGACGCAAAATATAAAAGTATTACAACCTAGTTTTAATAGAAATGCATCCCTAATTAATAAATTTTTTTTTTATGTTAGATTATTATTTTATATCCGACATAAAGTAAATAGTATAAAGCCTTCTGCGGTTCTAGTCTATGGCGATTGGTTTAGTCCATTGTCATTGCTTGCCCTTTATGGAACCAAACATAAAATTTTTATTTCAGACCGTACGCATCCCGAATACAGGTTTAAATTTCCAATTCCACAATTGAAAAAATGGTTATATCCTAGGTCAGCTGGTTTTATTGCACAAACGATGAGAGCAAAAGACCATAAATTAAAGGTATTTGGGAATAAACTACGAGTAGAAATAATTCCAAATGCTCTACCAGAATTTATTACTAATGAAGTAGAGAAAATACGTAGAGAAAATAAGCTGATTTACGTGGGACGCTTTGCTTGGGAAAAAGACCCTGAAATTTTAATAAGAGCGATGAAATACGTTGCTGTATCGTATCCAAATTGGGTATTAGAAATGGCCGGATCTGGTCCTCTTATTGGAAAAATGCAATCATTAGTTTTAGATTTGGGTATTGAAAATCAGGTAAAGTTCTTGGGTAATGTTAAAAATGTTGCAACGCTTTATCAGTCATCATCATTTTTAATATTACCATCTGTTGTTGAAGGATTCCCGAATACATTAATTGAGGGTATGTCTTTTGGATTACCGACGATATGCTTTGATGATATTCCTTACGAAGACATTATAGAACATAATATCAATGGCTTTGTAGTAAAAGGGAGATCGCCTATAATTTTAGCAAATTCTATTACTGAACTGATTGAGGATATTAATTTACGAAATACAGTCGCTAATAATGCACGAAAAAGCGTTGAAAAATATCACAGAAAATTTGTTACACAACAAATTTTAACTTTTATGAAAATAAAATGAATATACTTTTAAAACTATATTTCATTTTGCCTCATGATCGCAGTTTTGGATTTTTTTCTAAAACCGTCAATCGGATTGTAGCATTATTTCTTAAGAGTATATTTGATTTGTTTATCCCTAATTATTTTTTAAAATCACAGAAATATTTTCCTTGTGGATTAAATAAAAGACCAAGGGATACTAAGGTGTTAGTGTCTTTTACATCTTTCCCGGCAAGAATTCAAGACGTTTGGATTGTCGTTGAATGTTTGTTTAGACAAAATTTTAAGGCGGATAAAATTGTATTATGGCTTTCACGAGATGAATTCCAGGGGATTAAACTACCAGAGAAATTAATGAGTCAATGTGATCGTGGTTTGGAAATAGTATATGTAGATGACAATTTGAGTTCACATAAAAAATACTACTATGCTGTCGAAAAATATGTTGATTGGGTAATAATTACCGTGGATGATGATGTTTATTATCATAAAAATGTTTTATCCGCCTTGGTTGAAGCCCATTTGAAATTTCCTAATTTTATTATTGCCAATCGTGCACATGAAATTACTTTTGATGAGAAAACAGGTTTTGTAATGCCATATCGAAATTGGAAGCACAATATCAAAAAAGATTTTTCTTCTTTTTTATTGGTTCCAACAGGTGTTGGTGGGGTATTGTATCCTCCGAAAACACTCAGCAAAGACATTCTAAACCCAGGAATTTTTAAATCTATATGTTTATATGCTGATGATTTATGGCTCAAAATAGGTTCATTAAAGACAAAGACAAAAGTTTATTCCACATCTTTTTACAAACAGGAATTTATTTCTGTAGGTAATACTCAAAAAACTAAATTGGTTACAAGGAACTCCCTCAACGGTGAAAATGATGTTCAATTCAAGAATTTGTTAGAATATTTTAAATTAGGAAATTTAGAGGAATTTAGAAAAACTTAAAGTTCTTATATTTTAGACATTAAAAACTAATTTTTTTTATGCTATCGTTATATAACGTAATATAAAATAAATTTAATAGGCCGAATTATTTTTTATTTTTTTAGGATTGTTTGTTAATTATTGAATAAGGAATTATTACATATTATGGAAAATGTCGATAACTAAGTATTGTATATAGATTATAAATTGTAATTATTATATTTACTTTTGTCTGATGTTTTTAAAAGAAAGGAAAAATTCTTCAAATATCGTTATTGAAGCTACCCAGACATTTAGTCCTGGAAATGTTGAATTATTAATTTATCTCCTAAAGGAACTTGTTGCAAATAATTTTAATATCACACTTTATTTAGGCCATAGTACAACAGAAAGAATTATTAAAGAATTGAATCTGTCATGTCTTTATATTAGGAAGAGCTTAGTACTGCAAACTTTTATACGTTCCATTTATAATAGAAAAAATGTATTGTTTTTCTGTAGCTACCCTCCACTCAGTAAGCATCAAAACTCTATTGTATATTACCATAGCCTGTTTTTTTTTAATCCAAAGGAAACTTTTTTTAATCAAAAAATCACATTAAAAACAAAATTATCTCGCGTAATTATTCATTTTATTATAAAGTTTTTTCACAATAAAGTTGATTTTTTTTATTGTCAGACTTTTGAAATAAAAAAACGCTTACAGGAAAATTTTAATAATATTAATGTAGAATGTAAGCCTTTTTTTAACGATTGTGAATTAACTGCCGCAAGGTATAAAGTAAGAAATACGAGGTATGATTTTTTTTATCCTGCTACCGCTGATGTTCATAAAAATTATTTTAGGCTCTTTGATGCTGTTCTTTTGTTAGGCAAAAAACGTAAACTTACCTTAGTGGTAACTGTTCCCTATGACAAATTAAAATTCATAGATCGAATCACTGAAGTAAATTCTTTATTAGGTTATGAAGCTATTATTAACATAGGTAGGGTTTCAAAACACGTGGTAATAGATTATTTGTTTCAAACAAAAGCTATGATTTTTCCATCACTGGAAGAAAGTCTTGGTTTACCCTTAATTGAAGCTGCTACATTGAATGTTCCAATTTTGGGTAGCGACTTGGCTTATCTTTATAATGTTGTAGAGAATCCGATTGTTTTTAATCCATATAATGCAATTGATATTTCTCAGAAAATGGAAAATTTTTTAAATGGTATTTACTCGGGTATAGCCCAAAGAAATAAAATACAAAATAATATTTACGATATTGTAAATTACTTTAGAAGTTAAGGTTATGTGTGGAATACTTGCAACAGTTAATTTTAATTCATTTTTAGCTCTTGAGGCATTAGAGTACATGAAACATAGAGGGCCTGATGCCCGTGGTATATATGAATTTCAGAATCTTACTTTAGGACACGTAAGGTTATCAATTCAAGATGTAAGGGAATTTGCTAATCAACCAATGATAAGTAATGACAACCAATATTCAATAATATTTAATGGGGAAATATATAATCATTGGGATATTAGAAACCGCGAATTAAAAGACTATAATTTTAAGACTACTTGTGATACTGAAACAATTTTAGCACTTTACATAAAGCATAAGGAAAAAATAGTTAATTATCTAAACGGAATTTTTGCATTTGCTATTTTTGATAAAGAGAAAAACACAATTTTTATAGCTAGAGATCATTTTGGAGTGAAACCACTATATTATCATTTGTCAGATAATAAGTTCATTTGTGCTTCAGAATTAAAGGCTATGTTGCCCTATGATTTAAATCATGATCTAGATATAGAGTCTTTTCAGGCGTATTTAACGTTTATGTGGTGTACTGGTGAAGGTAGCCCTTTTAAATCTATCAAGAAATTGTTACCTGGCTCTTATATCCATATTAATATTAATAATTTAGACCAAACAAAAATTGTACGTTATTATCGCTTAAAGTTTCCTAATAAGATTATAGAAAGTAATCCCCTTAATTATTGGGTGGATCTATTGGATACTAAGTTGATTAAAGCTGTTGAAAGGCAAATGTTAAGTGATGTTCCAATTGGATTTTTTCTTTCTGGAGGTTTAGATAGTAGCTTACTTGTATCCATTGCCAAAAAATTAAATCCTGATAAACCATTCAAGTGTTATACAATTGACTCAGGTAAATCAAGAGACGGCTTTTCGAGCGATTTATACTATGCTAGAAAAGTTGCTGATTTTTTAGATGTCGAACTAATTGAGATAAAGATAGATTCTAATATTGCCGAGAAGTTTGATGATATTATTTGGTGCCTCGACGAACCTGGATCAGATCCTGCTCCTTTTAATGCATTTGAAATAGCAAAAGCAGCTCGAAGGGATGGAATTAAAGTATTAATAGGAGGAACGGGAGGCGATGATATTTTTTCTGGCTACAGAAGACATCAAGCTCTTATTTTTGATGCTTATTTAGATTATATTCCGCTTTTTCTTCGGAAAGTTGTTAAAACTATTATTCAAGGCATTTCTTCAAAAGGGGCCCTTGTTCGCCGGTTAAAAAAGTTAACAAAATCAATAGACAAAAATAAATATGAACGATTCGTTAGTTATTTCGAATGGCAAGATTTTGATTTTGTAAGAAATTTATTTAATCAAAAATATCATGAAGACTTAAAAAATGATAACGCCTATTTTCAATGTTTGCTTAATGATGTCAAAGGGCTTAAAGATGATTTAAATAAGATTTTGTACCTTGAATTATACACATTTTTAATCGATCATAATTTAAATTATACTGATAAAACTGGTATGGCCAATGGCGTTGAAATACGTGTGCCTTACCTAGATCTTGAATTGGTAGAGTTTGCGACAACTATACCTGTTAAGTATAAAATGAAAGGTATTCAAACCAAATATATTTTACGAAAGGTAGCTGAGCGGTACTTACCTAAAGATGTTATATATAGGAATAAAACAGGCTTTGGAGTACCAGCTGAAAATTGGGTTAGAAATGAATTAGATAATTTTGTTAATTCCAGAATTTTTTCAGAGGACAGTTCCTTTTCTAATTTATTTGACACTGAATTTATTAAGAAGGTCATAAAAGATAATAAATCAGGGAAAATAAATGCGTCGTATAATGTGTGGTCTTTTATTGCTGTTAAATGTTGGTTAAAGCAATTTACCAATTAAATATGGCACGAAAATTAGTTGTTGGTATTACGGCTCCTGGAAGTGTGGGATTGCTTACTGGCCAATTAGCATATTTTAAATCTATTGGTTACAATACTTACTTGCTTTCTCCAAGGTCTGAAAGGTCTCAATCTTTTTGTTCAAATGAGGGATGCGAGCTTCTTGAAGTAAATATGAAAAGGGAGATTAGCCTATTTATGGACTTAATAGCTCTCTTTAAAATTATTCTTGTTTTTAAGAAAATTAAACCGGATGTAGTTAATCTTGGAACACCCAAAGTATCCTTGTTGGGAATGATTGCCGCATATGTATTGGGTGTAAAGCGTAGGATTTATACGTGTAGAGGTTTAAGATATGAACATGAGTCGGGGGCATTTAAAAATATGCTTGTAATAATGGAAAAAATCACTTGTTTTTGTGCTACCGACATAATTTGTATTAGTAATTCGCTAAAGGAACTCGGTGTTCGTGATAAAATATTTAATTCTAGTAAAGTATCTGTTATTCATAAAGGAAGTAGCAATGGATTCAATTTGAAGGTTTTTAACAAAAATTTGTTTGGGAATAATCAAAAAAATCAGCTTCGACACAAATTAGGCTTAGACAATTTTTTTGTGTTTGGGTTTTTAGGACGAATAATTGATAGAAAAGGTATAAATGAATTGTACTTAGCTTTTATTGAATTGTATAAACACACAAAGGATATTCGTCTATTAATTTTGGGACCAGCCGAAGAAAACCAAATTCAAAATCGGGAGATACTTCGTTTAATTAGTAATCATGAAGGTATAATCTGGCCAGGTCGGACCGACGAGGTACCCTTCCACCTTTCCATTATGGATGTATTAGTTTTACCGGCTTGGTGGGAGGGCTTCGGAAATGTCTTAGTTCAATCTGCGGCAATGGGGGTTCCTGTAATAAGCACAGTCGGTACAGGAACTAGAGATGCAGTCAAGGATGGTTTTAATGGAATTTTAGTTCCCGTAAAAGATTCCAAGGGTTTATTCGAGGCCATGAAAACTATGCTCTACAATAACGAATTAAGATATCATTTTGGATTAAACGGTATTGAATGGGCTAAAAATTTTGATAACAGAATTATCTGGGAAGGACTTCATAGATTGTATCAGAAAAACTGAACAATGTGGAAATTATTGTTTAAAAGATGCTTTGATATAGTTGTAAGTGGTTTTCTTTTACTTTTTTCCTCTCCTCTATTTCTAATAATTTCATTAGGACTTTATTTTTATAATGGTAAGTCAGGTATATTTTTTTTTCATTCTCGACCTGGTAAAAATGAAAAAATCTTTAAAGTAATCAAGTTCAAAACAATGAACGATAAAAGAGACGATAATGGCATTTTACTTTCTTCTATACAACGAATTACCCCTTTGGGTGCTGTAATTAGGAAGTATTCTTTGGATGAATTACCGCAATTATTAAATGTTTTTTTAGGCGATATGTCCTTAGTCGGCCCAAGGCCATTATTGGTGCAATATCTTACTCTTTATTCTAATGAACAAAGGAAAAGACATCAAGTTAGGCCAGGAATAACTGGGTGGGCTCAAGTAAACGGTCGTAATACCATTTCTTGGAAAAAAAAATTTGAATACGATCTTTATTACGTTGATAATTTGTCAGTTAAACTTGATTTATTAATTATTTGGATGACTTTTATAAAAGTTGTTAAAGGCAGCGATATTAATGCTAATGAAACGATTACAGTGGATACATTTAATGGAAATAATTAAATATGGATATTAAAAATTTAGTTATTGTCGGTGCTTCTGGTTTTGGCAGAGAAGTCTTGCAATGGGCAAAACATTGCAATGCGCATTATGAACAATGGATAATTAAAGGATTTATTGATGATAATATTTTTGCATTGGATGAAAAGAAATGTGATATTTCGGTATTAAATAGTATTATTAATTATGAAGTTCATGCTGATGATGTTTTTGCATTAGCAGTTGCAATTCCTACCGTAAAAATGAAATTAGTTTCTATTCTTAAATCTAAAGGAGCTAAGTTCACGAATATTATACATCCAGCAGCAATAATCAGTGATTTCTGTGAAATTGGAACTGGCCTTATTATTACTCCAAATGCTAAAGTTTCACCTAATGTAAAAATTGGTAATTTTGTTACGTTACTTGGTTCTGGTGTTGGACATGATGTACAAATTTCTGATTATTGTACTATAACAGGTAATTGTTCTATAAATGGAAATGCACTACTTGAAGAAGGAGCCTTTATAGGTAGTAATTCTTGCATTGCACCAGGAAAGAGAATAGGAGCGTGGTCATATGTAGGTATGGGTTCTATGGTTGTTTCGCATGTACACCCGGAAACTAAGGTAATGGGCAATCCGGCCAAACGATTTAATTTATAGCCATGGCAATTTTCTCATTTAATAATATCAAAATTGGTGGAATTGCCGCAGCAGTTCCCTCAAATGTAGAAGAAACCACTAAATATAATAATATATTTGGAGAGGATGAAGTAAAAAAGTTCATGGATCAGACAGGTATCTTAGAAACAAGAAGAACCTCAAAACACCAAACGACTTCAGATTTAGGCTATGTGGCAGCGAAAAAGATTTTAGATGAAAGAGGAATTTCTCCTTCTGAAATTGGAGCTATAGTGTTTGCTTCTCATAGTCCGGATTATAGACGACCAGCGACAGGTTTTATTTTACAAAAGAGGTTAGGTATACCCACAGATGCCGCTGTTTTTGATATTAGCTTAGGTTGTTCATCGTTAATCTATGGTGTCCAGGTTTTAGGGTCAATGATGCAATGTTCTGATATTAAAAAAGCACTTTTAATTACAGGAGATACAGCTGGAAAATCAGTTTATCCAACTGATCGCTCGTCTATCATGCTTTTTGGTGAAGCAGGTGCCGCGATTTTACTTGAAAAGGAGGAAGGAGATAATGAGATAAAGTCTATTTTAAAATCTGATGGTGAAGGCTATCGTTATATGATTGTCCCAGGCGGTGGTTATAGATATTTAAATCCGCCCGATGAAGTTTTTGATTGTAAAGACGGAAATAAACGTACGCTTTATAATTCTTTTATTCAAGGAACCGCTGTTTTCACATTTACAATTTTTGATGTGCCAAATTTGATAAAAGATTTTTTAAGTTATACTCAAACAAGAATTGAAGATTATGATGTGTTTGCCCTCCATCAAGCTAATTTGTATATTCTAAAACAGATAGCTAAAAAAGTTAAAATTCCGTTGGAGCGAATGCCTATAAGTTTGCATAAATATGGAAATACTTCAGGGGCATCGCCATTAGTATCTTTAGTAAATGAATATGGAACTAGAACTAATAATATTGTAATTAATACTTTATTCTGCGGTTTCGGGATAGGTGTATCTATGGGAATTTTTACAAGTAAGGTTGACACACAGTATATATATCCCATAATTGAGGATGATTCTATTTTTGAAGAAGGTATAATACATTCTCCCAATGATCTATATACAGGTTTAGTGAAATGATAAAAAACGTTCTACAACTTTTGGAAATAACAGCTGAGTTATTTCCAGAGAAGACTGCTTTAGTAGATGAGAATAGATTACTAAGTTATAAGTCGTATCTAAATGAGGCAAAGCGAGTAGGTTCAGCCTTAGTAGGGTTGCATAAGGAAAAATATTCAAGACCAATCATTGTTTTTGTAGATAGGAGGGTCGATACTATTATCGCATTTATGGGTGTCTTGTATAGTGGTAATTTTTATGTTCCAATAGATTCAAAAACGCCCCTTGAAAGGCTTCGAGGAATAGTTAATATTTTAAAACCGATAGCGGTAATTGGATTTAGTGAATCAGAAAACAAGTTAATTTTAAATTTAAATTGTGAATTACCATATTATTCATTCGATAACTTGTTATCTCAATCCATCAACAATGAGGAACTAAACATAGTAAGAGCTAATTCTATTGATTTAGACCCTGTTTATGCTATTTTTACCTCAGGATCAACAGGCATTCCAAAAGCTGTTGCTATTTCCCATCGTTCAGTTATCGATTTAAGCCATTGGTTAGTTACGACGTTTTCATTTGATTACAGTGATGTAATTGGTAATCAAACGCCCTTTTATTTTGATGCCTCTGTTAAAGATATATATCTTTCTATTCGTAGTGGGGCAACGCTTGTCGTAATACCTCAAAAATGCTTTTCATTTCCAAAACTTTTGAAAGAAACTTTAGAAAATAATAAAGTTACAGCTATATTATGGGCTACATCCGCGATTGTGATGATTGCTAAAAGTGGGATACTTTCTGAATTAAAATTGGATTCTTTAAAAAGGGTGTTTTTTGCAGGTGAAGCTATGTTTGGAAAGCATCTAAATATTTGGAAAGAGGCATTTCCAAACTGTTCTTATGTAAATCTCTATGGCCCGACTGAAGTAACAGTTGATAGTACGTATTATGTAGTTAATAGAATTTTCAAGGATAATGAAGTTGTTCCAATCGGAAATAATTGTGACAATAAAAGAGTCTTTATACTTAATGAAAACAACCAAGTTTTAACTGGAAAAGTTGAAGGAGAATTAGCAGTTTCTGGTTCAGGTGTTTCATTGGGATATTATAATAACCTAGAACAAACAGAAAAGGTATTTATACAAAACCCATTACATAATCATTATGCTGAAATAATATATAAAACAGGTGATTATGTTCGAATTAATGATTTTGGAGAAATCGAGTTTGTTGGTAGAAAAGATTTTCAAGTAAAGCATATGGGGAATAGGATAGAATTAGGGGAAATAGAAGCTGCCGTTTACTCAATATCTCATGTGAAGCAAGCAGTGTGTGTTTACGATGAAAAGCGCGAAAAAATAATTTTATTTTATACATCTAATGTGGAAATATCCTCAACAATATTTTTAAAAGAATTGTCACTTTTTGTTCCAAAATATATGTATCCCAGCAAATTTATTCGATTAAATGAGATGCCGATGAATGCAAATACCAAAATAGATAGACAGGCAATTAGATTGAAAATGAATGAATTTAATTAAATCTGTCTCAAATTTACAATGGCTACTCAATAGGGTTAATGCTAAGAAACCATTGACTAATTGTTATTTATATGGCAATGATTTTTCAAAACTAGTTATAGATGGTTTATTGTATTATCAAAATGATGGAGAAAACCTCTTCATTTTTAAGAAAAATACAAATTTTTTATTTTTCGAAATATATTTTTATCTTGTTGAAGAAAGATGTTTATCCGAAATTAAGTGTACGCAACCTGTTGTTGCAGAAATTCCATATCGTGGCTCCTTTAAGTTTCCTCATCGAGAGATTAACATTTTAACTAAATACGGATTTTCACAACACATAAATAGAGATTTATTTTTTTTAAACAAACCAGATTTAAGCAATGTAAATTTATCAACTAGTAATTTTAAAACAGTAATACTAAATGATAAAGATTTAGCGGTGGTTTTAGCTTCTAAAATTTTAGAGTCATTTGATTATTATACTGGAGATGTTTTGTCCACTAGTGATTTAAGTAATTCTATCGAGAATGGTGAGATTCTTGCTCTTTATCGAGATGATGTTATTGCTGGTTTTTTAAGGTTTTATTTAAAAAATAATGTTTCATGGATTGGGCATATTGTGGTTCTGAATGGGTTTGAAGGTCAGGGATTGGGTAAGTTATTAGTTTTTGATTACCTTCGACATCAAACAGAAAATGGTATAAATTACTTTCAGCACTGGGTTGTAAGTACAAATTATGCTGCAATAAAGTTGTATGAATATTTTGGTTTCAAAAAAATGAATAAAAGTTCAATTTCACTTTTAAAAGAAAAATAATGGAAGAGTTTTTACAGATTTTAGAGGGAATTAGGCCCGACATTAATTTTTTAGAGGAGACTGAGCTTGTTGATAATGGAATTCTTGATTCATTTGATATAGTGTCTATTGTTTCTGAACTAAACGACCATTTTAATATATCTATTCGCGTGACTGAGTTAAAGCCCGAAAATTTTAATTCAGCAAATTCCATCTATGAAATGTGCAAGAAATTGCAAGTTCGAGGACAATGTTGAAAAATAAAAAAATATTAGTATTCGGTGGTGATGCTTCACTTTGTGACATAATGTTCACTGGATATCTAGAAAATCACGCAAATGTTTGGTGGATTAATTCAGTGCAAGAAATTTCAAATTCAAACATTGATGTTAACAAGATTTTTTTTGATAATATTCATTCTATTGACACATATGATAGTAGCCTAAATGCAATCATAGAGAAACTTCCAGTTTTTGATGGCATAGTTTTTTCTTTGTCTATTGGTACCTTAAGGCCTTTAAATTTAACTAAGTCTATACACCTAAGTAAACTATTTGAAATAAACTGCATGGCTTTTGTTGAATTAATACGTATTTTAAATATAAAGAAAAAAATTAGAGAAGGATCAAGTATACTCGCTTACTCTTCAATAAGTAGCATAATGGGGTTAAAAACAAAAATTGCTTATTCCATTTCTAAGGCTGCATTGAATTCTGCTATTCTTAATTTGGCAGCTGAGTTATGTACAAAAAAAATTCGGGTAAATGGCATATTAAAAGGAGCTTTAACTAGTGATTTTAATCAAGAACATGTTATAAATATGTTTTCAATTGGTAATGATACTTCTGGTAGTCAGGATTTAGGGATATCAACCCCCGAAGAAATTGTTAATTTGAGTATTTTTTTACTTTCTGATCAAGTAACAACGATGACTGGCACACTGATTAAATTAGATGGAGGGTACTCACTTGGCTAAGCTAATTCCACAGAAGGTTTATTTAATTACTGGTGTAACAGGCGCTATTGGAGGGGCAGTTGCGAAGCAATTGGATAGTATGGGAGCTAAATTAATTCTCTCAGGGAGAGATAATGAAAAAATAGCGGCTTTTATTAAGAATAACTTAAGTCAAAATCATCATATTCCGCTGAGGATTGATTTAGAAGATTTAGAATCCATTTCCTCTTCGATTAATACTTTATTACCCCATAACATAAAAATTGATGGTTTTATACATGCATCGGGTATTGGTGATGTACGGCCTTTAAAAATGACAAATTCCTTATTCGTTGACAAAGTTATGAAAATAAACTTTTCGTCATTCTTAGAAATAATTCGGTGTATTGTAAATCCTAAATTTAAAAATAATAATTTGTCTATTGTAGGTATTTCGGCAGTTGGTGCTTTCCAAGGCAAAGCTACAAAAACAGCTTATTGTGCTTCTAAAGCAGCAATGAACGCAGCAGCACGTTGTTTAGCAATCGAATTAGCTGATAAAGGGGTCAGAGTAAATACAATAGCACCAGGTGCTACTTATTCCAAAATGGTAGATGGTTTGCTTGAACTGCCAGGTGGAGACATTGCTTTAAATAAAATTATGGAACGACAGTTTTTAGGCGTATGTTTACCTGAGGATATTGCGGCAGGCGTTTTATTTCTGCTTTCTGATTCTGCTCGTATGATAACTGGTTCTTGTTTGCCAGTCGATGGAGGCAAATTATGTAATTAAATTAAAATTAGTTTCAACCAATAAAAATTTTTTATGAATAATCAAGAACTTATAAATAAACTCGAAGATTTATTCGACTTATCCGAGGGAACATTGGATGTCGAAATGGATTTAAATTCGATTCCTGAATTTGATTCTATGGCTAAACTATCTTTAATAGTTTTTTCAGATGATGAATTTGATAAAAAACTGACAGCAGAACAATTAAATGAATTTATAAAAGTTAAAGATATTATCAATTTCCTCAATTCGTAGTTAGTTACGAAAATCATTCGATTATTGTGTTTTATACTTGTTATTTTAAATCTATTTTTTAGTAACATATTACTTTTTTTGCTGGAAAATCTATAATAATTTTTCATTATTAGTCTATTTCGCAATTTGTATTTTATTCTTTGAAATGACGTAAATCTTATAATTAAAAATTATTAAAAGTCATTATAAAAGTCTTGAATATTGTACAACAATTCGTTTAATGTAGAACAAATCCCATGTACTAATTCATCAGCAAATATGTATTTGCTGAAGGTTGGATCATTTTGTTGGGCGATTGATGTCGGTGATTCCAATGGATTGTTAACCAGTATAGGTAATAACATGATTTTAAAGGGTATTTTCATCACGCATCCTCATTACGATCATATCCAAGGTATAAATGAAGTTTCACGGTCTTTCCCAAATTGTACAATTTACGGTTCTGCTCAAACACTGAGTGGTCTTAGAAATTCGAAATTAAATCTTTCTTATTATCACGGAGATCCAATTGTTTACCAAGGCAATCTGGCCTTAATTTTCCCTGAGAAAGGGATTCAGTTGTCCTCGACAGGCCCACTATTAACCGGAATTCATACCCCTGGTCATTTTGAAGGCTCAATCACGTATTTGTGTTCTACCTACCTGTTTACAGGTGATTCATTTATACCAGGAATTCCAGTTGTTACCAAGTTGAAAACGGGAAATCGTCTAAGATCCTACTTTTCTCTGAAGTTGATTAGGACTACTTTATCTGATGATAAAGTGGTTTGTCCTGGTCATGGAGCGATGAAGTTATCTGTTGATTTAAGTGATCTTGATTTTCCAGATCTAAACAATTTTATTTAAGGGTTAATTCCCTACAACCCCTTTTATTTTTTAGAAAAAATATTTATAACAAGTAGTGTTTTTTCAAATCAAAAATTTGTCAATCGTGCAGTTCTTAATAATTCACCTTTGAATCAATATTTCCTAAAACTCAATAATTTCTTGGCCTAATTATTAATCATGAATCAATCCAAAATTTGGCTCTCTTCGCCCCATATGGGCAACAAAGAACAAGAATTCGTGAGAGAGGCTTTCGATACCAATTGGATTGCACCCCTTGGGCCGCATGTTGATGGTTTTGAACAGGACCTCTCCCAATTTGTGGGGGTGGGTCACGCTGCTGCTTTGAGTTCGGGCACCGCCGCCATTCATCTGGCCTTGGTGATGCTGGGCGTTGGCCCGGGTGACCACGTTTTGTGCCAGAGCTTCACCTTTTCGGGTTCCGCAAATCCCATAATGTATTTAGGTGCCACCCCGGTTTTTATAGATTCTGAGGAACAAACTTGGAATATGTGCCCCAATGCGCTTGAGCAGGCGCTTGTAGATTTACGGGGGAAAGGCAAATCCGTAAAGGCGATTATTCCGGTTCATCTTTACGGAATGCCCGCCCGAATGAACGAAATCCTTGATTTGGCCCAAAAATTTGACGTGCCCGTGGTTGAAGACGCCGCTGAAGCTCTGGGCTCAACCTACGAAGGCAAAGCTTGCGGAAGTTTGGGTGAAATTGGAATCCTCAGCTTCAACGGCAATAAAATTATTACGACATCCGGAGGAGGAGCATTGTTATCCAATAACGAAACGTGGGTAAAAAAGGCCCGATATCTCTCCACCCAAGCCCGTGATCAGGCTCCCCATTACCAGCATTCGCAAATTGGTTACAATTACCGAATGAGCAATGTCTGTGCCGCTATAGGCCGAGGACAAATGCTGGTATTACCCGAAAGGGTGCAACAACGCCGCGTTAACCATCGTTTTTACGAGAGGGCTCTCGGTAACCTACCTGGGGTGTCATTTCTTCCCGAAACGGACGGTTCGTTTTCTAATCGATGGCTCACCTGCATTCAGGTTAATCCGGAATTGAGCGGTGGGATTGACCGTGAACGAATCCGCTTGAGGTTGGAGCAGGACAATATTGAGTCCCGGCCTTTGTGGAAGCCCATGCATTGTCAGCCTGTTTTCGAAGGCGCTCCGTACTATGGCGAAAAAGTAGCTGAAACCCTTTTCGAACAAGGTCTCTGCCTACCCAGTGGATCAAACCTATCCCAAGCCGATTTAAACCGAATCAGCCTAATTATTCGGCAAACATTTAACAATTAACTTGATGATGTCTGCCAAAACAAGATTTAATCTTTTCTACCAGGAGAATAGGCAACCCATACACTTTTTGTTAAGGGCAGGTTTGATTTATTTGATATGGACGATTGCGTATCATGGATTTTTATTAACAATGGGAATAAACGACCCTTTAACCAAGGCGGTTGCTGTAATTTCTTTTAAATTTTCTTCCTTATTCGATAATAACATTACTTTAAAATTTATTCAGAATTTAAATTATATCTATTTTCAAGATAAACCATTGATTTGTATTGGGCATGAATGCAACGGTCTTGAGCTTTATGTGCTTTTTCTAGCTTTCTACTTGGCCTTAAATAAATTTATTGCTTCATGGAAGTGGGTATTGTTGGGTATTGTTGGGATTTTTATTCTAAATATTGGTAGAATAGCAGCTTTAACATGGGTGGTCCTTAATATTCCACATCAATTGGATTTTCATCACAAATACACCTTTGCCCTCATAGTTTACTCTTGGATTTTTCTCATATGGTTTTTGTCGGCGCGGCGTTTTTCAAAAGGTTGATGGCCTTTATTTTTGTTTTTGTGGCCTTAATGTTCTTGGCCCGAGCAAGGCAAACTACGATTTCGAGCATCGTTGATGGTAAAGTCTGGTTGGATGCTATGGTTTACAACGGTTCCATCATTTTGTTGAACTTGTTTTTGGGTTACGCCTTTGGTCTAAAATCCAGTGCGAATTGGCTTGCTTTATTTATTTTGTCCTTGTTGATAGTTGTAGATTTAGCTATACGCCCTTTTCATCCATGGCTCTATTCCAAAGATTTTCAATTTATTAGGATAACGGTTGGCAATCTTAGGGAATTTGTTAGCATCATACCTGTTTTACCGGTTTTGTTTTTGGGTTTTCAAAGTGGCTATTTAAAGCGTTAGGCGTTTTTTATGAAAATATTTTACAATCTTGTTCATTGGTACTCCCGCAATGTGATTTCGCGGTGGACGGTTTTTGGCATTGATATGCTTTTGACCGGTTTTTCCCTGCTATTGGGGGCTTGGGTGATGAATGAATTTGGTGGGGGTTTGTCTTTGTTGAATTTCAGGGCCTTGGAGAAAGGCCTGGTGGTTTTGATGCTTTACGGTTTTTCCTACCTGATGTTTCGATCTTTTGTGGGCATCATTCGGCATACCGGCATTGCGGATGCGACCCGCATACTTTACGCCACCACCACGGCGGCTTTGGTGCTCCTTGTTTTTCATTCCTTGACCAGGCAACAAAACAGGGTGATGGATT
>Ga0214923_10001023_pt1 | contig 40744 bp, 41 predicted proteins | sample LL1510_MetaG_FD_177993 | JGI IMG/M metagenome (GOLD analysis project Ga0214923, IMG submission 177993) | Freshwater microbial communities from Lake Lanier, Atlanta, Georgia, United States - LL-1510 | ecosystem: Environmental > Aquatic > Freshwater > Lake | place: USA: Georgia | collected... | reverse complement strand
TACGTCATTAAAAACCAAAAAAACAAAATCGTAATATCCAGAGAGAATGAGGATGATTCCAAGACCCATCTACCACATCCAATTTTTTAATCTGATTATACGGTTTTATACGGTTTTAAGTAGCGGTGCATTTATATCACCGGATAGAATAGTTTTACATTTTTCTGTCTCATTTTTCTTTCCGGTCTGTGTAATTTGAAACCTTTTTGGATTTCTCCCATTCTTCTCGCTTTGAAAGTTTTTCTGGGATTGAATCAACTCTCATTTTACGAGCTTCTTTTTTTTTGGTTCTATTATTGAAATGTTTCTCCTTTTCTGCTTCATAAGCTTTTTTTCTCGATTCGTAGTCGTCCAACTGTGCTTTATATGTCTCCGACACTTTTTCGAAGACTTTTTTTGTGCAATCTTCAGAATCAAATGTATAAACATGTTGATTAATCAAAATTGGAGAAAAAAGTCTATAGTTTTTGTCAGAAATCGTCAATGAATGATCCCATATACGGGCTTTTGTATAACGACCACGGTCTTCTACATGCGCAGTCGCTTCGATTCGAGTCTCAAAATTAAATTGATAGAGATATAGTGTATACAATGTATCCAATTTATATGAAGTCTTGGTCTCAGAAAGAATTTTTTCAAAATTCTTTTTGAGACCATAACTATTAAAATCCCCCCCTGTTAGTGTGATTTTAAGACCCTCTCTTGATGGATTCATCCAAAGTCTTAATGGTTTTTTTAATGGCATTTTCGCAAGTTAAACACTGATACTTTAGAACATTTTTATCATCAATTTTTATTGATGGTAAAATCTAAGCCGAAATCATATTCAAGCGCTCCATGTATCATCATTAAAAGGCGCAATCTCATCTGTCTCCAACCGATGACTAGAATTATAATTACACTTTTTATTGTCCCCGTCTTCCGAACCGCACTTATCATCCTTTATTTTAATAATCTTTCCCTCTGGCTTCTTACCGAAGCAATTTACTCCAAAACGCAACTTCTTGTCAGAAAAGAACCCGCCATTTATTCCGGGCTTACCACATGCTTCACGCTCCTTCTTCGATTTCTTTTCCCAATTACACTTTTGCGTTGGGTAATAGGCAGTCTGACCCTCACTCCAACCATACGAACACCATTCTGCTCCCTTATTATACGCTTCTACAATTTGTGGGTATGTCGCTAATTTCGCATCATAGCTTCCACATTTACAACGAGCATCTTCATAAGTGTAGTTTTGATTACTAATATGGAAAACCTGCTCTGGACCCTCTAAATCATTTTTATTCACATCAACAACTGGATTCGTTGGATTACTATGTTGGACATTTGACATTGCTGTCGCATTTTCCCGAACACCTGCAATAGCACCAGAGCTTAATAATCGATTTCCTTCCATCATATCACCGGATTCCTCTGATTCCATTCCAAATGCGCCTCCAACTTCTTCGCCCTCACATTTTTCTGGAACGATTACCGGATTAAATGGAATACGACATACCGAGTTATAATTAAAACCAAAAATATAATCTCCGTATGATTTCTTTTTTAAACAGTCTGTCGTCAAATATTTAATCGTCATAACAGTCAGATAACTAACAATAAAACCTATAAGTAAAAATAAAAACACGAAAATAACGATTCTCATGTTAGATGTTCCGGAACTTTCGGAAATATTGACTCCATTTGCTCTATTGGCTCCATTGGCTCCACTGACTGCGTTCACTTTTTTATTTCCAAAAATGAAATTTCGCGTTTTATTCATAAATGTCTTATTTCCATTTGGCTTCGCCATGGCGGTCGCATTTGCAACATTTGGATTATTGCTCCCAAATATGAAATTCTTTGCTTTATTCAAGAATGATTTATTTTCAACATGAGTTGTGTTCATTATAATTTACCATAGAAAAAGGTTTTCTATGAAGATTCAATAAAATGTTGGTTTATTCCTCGCCTTTGATAAACAAGATAATATGCATTTGAACTCACTAATGAATCCCAGCTAATATCTGATATTGATTCATCATCTGCTTTTATCCATCGGCTTCCTGATCGACAATATGCCCAATAATGTCCTCCTAAAAGGTTTCCAGAGTGATTTCCAATTCCGACTAAATCATACGTAGTCGTGTGATTTTCCACTTTTTCAAAAAGCATCGGGAACCTAGCATTATCAATTGGAAAATCAATCCTCTTGCTTATTTTGTGTCCGTCATTATCAAAACGGTTAAAACAAAAAACTAAAACAGGAGGCGGGATATAAACACTCTTTTTTATTTTTCCAGTGCGTAATCCACCACAGTTTTCACAATTAATCTGATTATCGCCTCGCATATTCTCGCTTATGACATAATGACCAATTGAATCAAATAGTGTGTTCGTGGAATTCGTAATTGGAAAATTAAGAACATTGAACATATCGAACTTGTACGACTCTTTATGACATTCATCACATTTCGTCCGATTGAGCAACTGTCCATAAAACAATTTCATTATTATTGAATAATCGGTGCGACGAATTTCATTATTCCAAGCATTGAATGACAGTCGATCTAAATCTGATGCACCCTTCTTAACCAGCGACATCTTAACCTTATAGGAAAGGCCAGTATGAAGTAAATCAATTATTTTCAAGAAGGCCTCGCAAGAATCCTCTTGACTCATCCCCATAAAAGTGGTGTGAAACCGCTTTAAATAGCGAACGAATGTATTTGGACGAATCGCATAATGACCTTCCGAAAGGGACCGCATTAAGCTAGAAAAAGCCCTGACAAATTCTTGTTCCGGCTTTTCGTTTATGTCATTTGTATAATTTTCAGACATATACATACGTAAAGGCCCTATATTATATAATAGTTGGAGGCCAGTGTTTATATAACACGTATTTCCAATATTTACTAATCCAGATTCTCTTTCTTTTTTAGACATTTTAATTATATATAAATAATATATTACTTATAAATCAATTTTTACGAATGACAACTTCCAATTTAAATATTATTACTTAGTATAATTAATGAAATTTTACACTTGCGAAAAGTGTGGTAAAATATTCGACCATAAACACAATTATATTTATCATACAACAAAATTAAAAATATCTTGTAGCAATATCCCAAATAAAGTCAAAGAAATACAGCTCCCTATCATAATAACCCCCCGCTATAAGATATTTCCATTTGACCCGCAAAAAAACAACTGTGTCTATTGTAATAAATCATTCAATACAACCGCGTATTCAACTCGCCATGAAAAGTTATTCTGTAAAACAAGAAAATCATATGCGACTATATTGGAAGATTTAAAAGAAGATTTAGATGACCTCAAAACCGAAAATATTGAATTAAATGAGAAATATTTGAAAGAGAAGAAAAAAAGGATTATCCCATTTGGAATAGAGAAAATATCTATTACAAAAGCTCGCATTTTAGAAGCAATAGATGACCCATATAAAAAGATACCATATATAATCAAATGTTATCATTTCAATTCAGATAAACACGAATATAATAATATTAAAATAAAGAATCCAAATGATTTATATTACGAAATATATGATGGAACCGAATGGAAGTATGAATTAAAAAAAACGATTATAGACACCCTTTTACAAACATATAAAAATATTATTGATATTGTCTATTATAAGAAAAAAGATAAAATGGATCCAGAAAAATCAAGAGTGTATAAAGAATTCACTGAAAATGTAGATACACATATAACAGATACCCAACAATATAGATATTCAAAAAATGCCTACTATAAAAAAATTTATCAACATATAAATAATATGTTAATCGATGAATTCAGAAAAAAAATATTGTAGTTATATTATATGATTGAAATAACTAAAATTGAAGAATTACAATATATTGTAAATAAGGATCCACGAGTAATATTAGTTGTTTTTACATCGGCGTGGTGTACACCATGTAATCTCCTTATTCCACAATTACAAGAGCTTGAAAAAAGATATGCGAATAAATGTTTAGTAATCAATGTGGATATTTATAAATATAAAGCCTTTATGAACTTCTTCTCACTTCAATCAATTCCAACTATGATTTATTATTATAATAAAAAAATATGGGATACACTTACAATAACTGGCGCTGATATTGGGACCGCTTATGAAAATGTTTCTATTTTATTAACTGAGCACAATGATGGCGTCCAACCAATGATACGTGCACTAAAAACGAACCCAGTTAATGATTTGGACTCGACAAATTTGTCCTAATGTCCGAATGTCCTAATGTCCATACTCACATACGAAGCATTTAGAGGCTTTTGGTATTATTTCTTGTGAAAAAAGTTTTTTAAAATCTTTAAATTTCTCAAATACACGCCGGTTCGAATTTATTTTTTTGATAATGCTTTCATCCATCGGCGTAGAATATTCATACAATATACAAAAATAATGATGTTTTCCCGTATTTGGAGGAGGGGACGGTTTCTGATAATGGTATAATAACCGCGCAGTTGATATACTATCATCTTTTATATCATAAATACAGTAATGAACATAAAATTTACCAATCGCATCTTTATCAACAATAACGAACAGATGGTATTTATCCTTATTTAGCTTTTTCATACTGTCGAACCGAATTTCTGGCTCTTTTAATACTTTTTCGAGTGGTATCAGCTTACAATCTTCCACAATTACTCCATCGAATACTATATACATATGTTTTTGATAATTTTTGGGAGGATTGTTATTTTTATTCATTATTCTTTAACATAGATAAAATATTTATTATAAAATAAATCAATTGATTTATTAGAAACTTATCTCAAAATTCCAGCGAGAATTTGATTCTTCTCGAAGACATTTAATCTCCGATATATAGGATCTACCAAAAAATTCACGGAATGATTCAGGAGTAGATTCATATCCAGATGACCTCGATAATTGATTGAGATAATATTTGGTGTCTTTTCCTGAAAAATAAGGTTTGCGTATAAATTGATATTTACAGTTTAACAAAAATGTAGTCCGTTCGGTTTCCCACTTCAAGGAATCACACCAAAACTGATAATCTTGTTCAATCGTCAGCTCAAATTTTGGAATTTTTGGAGAAACCTCGTATTTTCTCAGAACTGACATATACATCAATGACAGCATATCTTGTTCAATTGGGTTGAGGCGATCGATAATTGTTCGAAAAAAGCCAATAATCATCGAAGACTTAACTGTAATTGTCATCTTTGACTTTCTAGATGTCAACAATGTTTCCCTTGAAAAACAAAATGTCCAGTTTTTTGAATCATGTTCGAAGGAAATTTCCTCAATTTTTCTCAATGAGTTCAAAATCGCAAAAATGTCAACTTTTGAAATATCATCTCTTTGATAAAAATCGCAAAGAATTCTTTGGAAAGTTTCGTTCAAAGTTTCATTGTCTAGTGAGTCGCTGTCATATAATGACTGCATTGCTTGAACCAAGTCTGCAATCAGAGAAGAAAATAACTCTCTTTGTGGTTTTTCTGGTTTTTGACAAGGAGTCAAACTGAAACTTTGTTCAGAAGATGGTTGTTGTGGTTCGCTCATCTTTTGAAATAATAAAAAAATATCTCAAATTTACCATCAATTATTACATTATAAAAATTGATATAAAAAACAAATAACATTTTAGTATCATAAAATGTCTCAAACTTGCGAATATTGTGAAAAAACTGGAAATCTCCACATACAAAGATGTCCGAATGCTGGATTTACTGTGTGCGATTTAATCGAAGATGTTGGGTTGGATTTTCAATTCATCCTCGAAGAAGAACTTCCTCCAAATACATACAAGGAATTCTATGTTGGTCAAGGATGTTTCTACTACGTCCGAAATAACAATGGAACAAAAGAGGTTTTCTTTCTTCATTGTGATTCCCAGGGACAATATGGTGAAGAAATATCGGATATCCCACGTTATCGCGCCTTCATTAAAGGATATGAAGAACACGTTAAACATACTGAATAAAAATTGATTTATTCAGAGTATGAATCTTTTATAAATAAAAATGGAAAATACTCCTCAAATGACACCAGAAGAACACATTTTTGAATTGATTGATTCAATCCAATCAAAAATAACAAGCCAAGAATACGTTGATTTAATGAATACTGCGAAAGAACTTATTGAAAAAATTCCAGTAATAGAAAATGACAGAATGTCTGAAATATCAGATTCTTCTTCATCCAGCGGATACATCCATGATGAAAATATTCCAATGTCAGACGACAGTCATGATTCCGAAATTGAAGAAACACCAGACAGAAGTCCATGCGACTGCCTTTCAAAATTTAGATACCCTGATGAATTTCCAACAAGTGGTAATCATCAAACATATCGTCAAATGTTTTGTCAAGGAATAAATATTTTTGAATGTGAGAATTTTAAGCTATTTTGCGAAGATTATCCATTAATGTATAATCTAGTTGAAAAACAAAACATGCCTTTCATAGATAGAGGAATATATTCTTCATATGTTTCACGACATATAAAGATGATTTTTTCAATGTTTTTTACATTTAATGATCTTTTTGATTACAAGCGTCATAAAATAATAACGACATTCGTTTTTTACGATTTTGCCCTCCGAAATATTCAGTTCTTATTTGATGACAATGAATTAGCTCGAATGTCATATAATAAATTTGTCTCTTTTATGGTAGACGGTGAATTCATTCAAATTGCGGATGAATTTGATATTAATTTGGAAAATTGGAGAGTAGCACTTGAAAACGTAGCCAATTCAATAATTACCTAATTTTGCGATTAGATTATATATTATAAAATTATAAAAATACAAAATTTACAAATCAATAACACTATATCCAGTTGCAATATCCAATTTGTTATTTCTTTTAATCTTCGATTTAGCAATCTTCTCGATCTCAGACAAGCTCTTATTTGCGATCTTCATAGTTTCTTTCTCCACCTTTTTCGCCTCCTTAGCAGATTCCTTAACATTCCGAATCGCCTTCGCAACTTTAACAGAATCAGTTTTGCTCATAATCGGCTCGGGTTCGACTTCCTTATTCTGAATATTCGCCTTCATCGTCTGAACACTGATACTCGCTTTCTCTTTCGGTTTCGGCGCGAATTCATCAATATAAGTATTATCGACACTACTTCGAACAGCAAAATAACTGGTAATGTCTTTTCCGTAGCCGTTCCGTTGATTAGTATCAGCTCTGTAAAAATTCTCAAATTCACCAAGCAACAAGCGCTCAGTCTCCAATTCACGCAATCCAGCAATCTTTTCCTGAATTTCGAATCCAGTCTTATTCTTTTCGCGCATCTTTCGGATAATAGACTCATCCATCCATCCGTCGCGGTATCCCGTCAGTTTTTCCAGTTCCAGCGCAAACAGCTGAATACAGGGGACCTTAATCTGATGGTCCAAATAATAAATAAAATCCGGCTTACATTTCGATGGATTCGCCTTGATGTAATCGGGATGTTCCACTTTATCACCTTGTAGAATCTTCTCTCCCTTCTTTGGGGCATGAGTCTGAATAAAGATATATGGGATTCTATCATTGGACTGCGGTTTATTTCCGGGATCGCGCTCGGCCATACGGTCCGCCAACATCTTATGAGCAATCGATTCCGGATTCTTGTAATCAGCCCTCAACGCTTTCGTAATAATCAGCCGACTCAAATCGACCTTCCCAAGTAATAAATCACGGACAGAGTTCGTAAAAAAGCGCTCCGCCTCGTGAATATCCATCTTATTCAATATAATATCCACAATTCCACCGTAGATGTCTTTACAAATCATCGCGTTATCGCGCCTTTTCAGAACAATTCCCATCGACTTTTGCTTAAAGTGGTGCGGGTCATCCTCATAGAGATTCCCCACATATCTCTTTTTCGCAAGTTGAATAAAAGGGAAGAATGTCTTCTCATATTCGAGGTCATGCGGTTTTTTAAGTAATGCAGTTACCATTTTACCGGCCTGTTTACACAGCTCGATCGACTTCTTCAATGCTTCAACGCCCTCCAATTTGAGACCCAGCACCTTCTCCCAATACTGGTCAAATGCGATAAATACAGAGTCCGTGTCTCCATAAACGCAACGCGCCCCCGGAAAGTTAGTCTCAGTTATATCACGCGCCATTTTCAGAAGTTTCCGGCCCGTCGCCGTAGTAGACGATGCTAGTTCCTTGAAATAAATCGGGCTCGTTGGGGCTCCAACCTGCCCATATAGCGAGTTCGCCGTAATCTTGTAGGCTAATTGGAGACCATCCAATATTGATTGTTGAAAAGAATTATATTTATCCTTGCGCTCAATAACATCCGATTTCAATATTTTCTTGGGAGCCTTCTTGTATTCGGCCACGTAGTAGTATTCTGCGTCCTCTTTGGGCCCACCCAAATTACCATCAATGATGGTCCCATCTTTCATGTGGAACTCCTCATAGAAGGCGGTTGCACGAGTCACGCGCCTCTCCCATAGTAGATTTTCCAAAATGCGGGGGATAACTGATTTTTCCTCTTTTCCATTACCATCGCCTTTTTCGACATAGCAACAGATAGTTTTACCAATGACTTTCTTTCCGGCATCAGTCATATGATAATCATAGTCATCCTCAGAGGCCTTTTTTGTCAAATCACCGTAATAGCCATCATAATTATCACTCTCAATATAATTCGTCTTATATCCGAGTTTCTTTAATTCCGCATCTAAAATACCTTTGCGGTCATACTCCCGAAATTCCGGTAAAGAATACCAGCCATAATTACCAGATACCATATTCACAATATTTCCGGAATTATCCATAATCTTGTAAAATACGATACTGTCGTGGCTAATATTCTCACTAATCATACTGCTCGGATACAGAGACGCAAAATCATTCACTGATATTGGGACCATATATATTCCAGGAGTAGCCACCAAGACGACAGCGCCTTCATAGCCCTTATCCTCATCGGCGCCCTTGTTCTGGACACGAATAACGAATTCTTCCAGACGACACTGTCGAGAAACCAGGCTGTAAATTTTTACACCCTGACCCCTCAAAAATAGCCAGTCTAGTGGAACATGACATACATTCCCCATACCGACATTATTAGTAATGACATCCAGCTTGTTCATCAAGCGATTACAAAGCTCACAATCCTGAACGCAGTATACCGCAATTTCACGAATGTTCTTTGAACCACCCGTTTTATATTTAGCAAAGAGCTCCTTCGGGCTTAAATCGACCTTATTCATTTTGAGAAAATACTCGGCCACCGCGTCCAATTTATACGTCTCCAACTTGTAGTCCTTTTGGACGACCTTCATTAAATCAATCTGGATGCGACCTTCCATTTCCAAAATATAAAAGAAATTCTGTCCCAAGGCACTACTTTGTAGCGTTTTCTCAATCAGGCGACTCCGATTGGATTTGACTCGTCCTAACTGACAGAACTCCTCTTTTATTCCTAAAAGGTCGGCCCTGTCATACATGTATTTCAAATCAAAACCCCAGATATTATAGCCTGTCATAATATCGGGATCCAGCCTTTGAATAAGCCTCGTCCAAGCACACAGAACCTCTTGCTCCGTTTCATAACTCTCGACGACGACGCCGTCAATTAGATCAGATTTCCCAAGCGTAATAATATGCTTCAAAAAACAGTCTTTCTGACCGTGATAGTGGACGGTCGTTCCAATTTGGATGATGGCGTCCTCTTTTCGATGAGCGGTCGGGAAACTTCCGTCCATACTGACGCACTCTATATCAAAAGAGGCGACCACCATCGGGCCGATATTTGGGTTCGTAGCGGGTCCAATTTTGTCCCAATCGACAATGAACTCATACTGACAGCGACTTTCGCGACTTATCTTTTTGACTATCCTGAAATTGTCGGCGGATAATTTAACCCATCCGACTGGCTTTATATCACGAATATGACAGAGCCTCAGAATGGGGTCAATATTGCTTTCATACAAAGAATAGAACAACTCTTTTACGGAAACTCCGATAACTTTGAGAGGCTTTTTCAAAACATATGAATAAGCTCGCATTGATTCGACACTACGAAAACGGAGACGGATAAATTTCATTTTCCGCTCATTAGTGAAACCGTAGAATTCCTTCCGTAAAACAATCTCACTATGGACAATTGAATCCCGAAACATTTTGCGAACTTTCGAAGTCAAATCACTGATAAACATCCTCAGATGACTTTTCATAAATTTGGTTTGGAGTTCGAATGGGATGCGAATGTAAAAATATGGAGTGAATCCGACAATTTTTACACTGACACTCTCCGATTTTTCGGTTATCCCGAACATTCGAACTGTAAAATCACGCTCTTCTGGGGAATCTCGTTTTTCTTCTTCATCGTCTTCATCAGCGTCTTCTTCTTCTGGGTCGATAACAATATCTTGTTGTATCGAAACCAACTGGAAAATGAAATCGGACTTGGATGATTGAGCAGGTTTATTATCTCCTCTTAACATTATTTGTATATGTGTATAATAAAGTAGAGAAAGCTTTAAACTTTCAATTTTTATAAAATTTGGCGATTTATATTAGGATTCAATAACCATGATTAGAATTTTACACAGATTTTCAACAAATCGTAATTTTAACCTTTTTTGTATCAAGAGTCCAGTCCTCAATTACAATTTCGACGGAGTCGTCTTTAATGAAAACTTTCACAATCTGGTGTAAGGTATTACGTAGGTAAAAATAGAGATTAGATGAAGATGAATATTCCACCAAGTCGTCTCTCCTAGGATATTCGGGATTCCTTGTATGAATCAAACACCAAATTTTGACAAACAGTATCTCAAATTTGGGGAATTTTTCCATAAACTCACTTCCCCTATAAGAATATATTTTATCAAGTGAAAACATATTAGAAAATAGAAGGTCAAGTTCATGAGGTTTATATCCAAACAATATTGGTTCATCCAAAAGTTGAATTCTTTTCACAAAATCATTTTGAAATTGTTTAGGAATCCACCTATCTCTAAACTTTCTATCTCCAAACTTTTTTATTAGAGCTTTGATTTCTGGAGTTATTTTAACTCCATTTTTTTGTAAAAGTGTTGATAAGAACATCTTACGTTAAAAGTATTACAAAATATCATTATTTTACCATCAGTTTTTACAGCTTCGTAAAAAAACCATTTTTATTTTATTAGAATAAAATATGACATTCAACACACCTACGCTTTTATGGTCTCAAACTCCGGAATCAATTGATATAAGCATTCGATTATCAAATATTGAAAGTGAATCTGTATCATGCGAAAACAACCATTTCTATTTTAGTTGTTCATCACAATCCAAAGATTACTGGATTGAATTTGATTTAGACAAAGCAGTTGAAAAAGTATCCTATAATAAATACGATAACCGAATCGCAATTGTTCTTGAAAAAGCAGATTATGAAAAATGGGATTTTTTGACGAAAGTAAAAGGAATTTACAAAAATAATATTAAGATTGATTGGGATAAATGGGCTGATTCAGATGCGGAAGAGGAGGGGGAGAACCAAGGTTCCCAACAAGCTCCCTCCTCTGGATTCGGAGGAATGGATATGAATATGATGCAACAAATGATGGGAGGAGGAGGAATGGATATGAATATGATGCAACAGATGATGGGAGGAATGAATATGGGTGGTCATGAAGAAGAAGGTGATGAAGGAGAAGGTGATGAAGAAGAAGGTGATGAAGGAGAAGGTGATGAAGAAGAAGGTGATGAAGGAGAAGGTGATGAAGGAGAAGGTGATGAAGGAGAAGGTGATGAAGAAGAATGTGATGAAGGAGAAGGTGATGAAGAAGAAGGTGATGAAGGAGAAGGTGATGAAGGAGAAGGTGATGAAGGAGAAGGTGAATCTTGCGCAAATGAAGAATAATAATTTTATAAACACGCCAACAATATTTGCGCAATAATACAATAATAAAAGCTGGACAAGGGAGCGAAGAGCTCTCCAATTCCGTTCCATAAAAATTGATACTATTTATCTTTTTTTATTTAAGCAATAAAAAATGCCGTTATTAAAATCAATAAATCAAGATCCAGAAACTGGTTTTCAACTGATTCCAAAAACGAATCATACAACACCTGAAAATGGGCCATTGATGATCACAATCAATGGAGAAATATATGAGGTTATTTTTGATGTAGATTGTTTTTCATCTACATCTCACTTAACACGTAGATTAATTCAAAACCTTTTCAATAATGGAAAAATGTATCGTGTTAGATGCTGTGAACAATTGAGATTTAATATAAAGTCATCACAATTAAAGCAATTATTGGGTTTTATTTGTTTTGATAACATACCACAACAACCGGGTCCAATTGAACCGAATCAATTTTCAATTCTTCATTTCCCTTCTGAATATTTTTGTATTCATCTTGGAATACCATATAATAATACTACATCCAATTTTGGGATTGGATGCTTGAATGTTGGAGCTGTTATTGATATGTTCAAAAAAAGAATTCAATCTAAAATTCGAAACATAAATATTTATCAATTATGGGTTGAATTTGTCCATTTTCTGAATAGAATTGGATATTTTAACATATTCGACTATAATGATTTTCGTTCATTTTCATTCTTTTTCTTTTTGAAAATATTTCCATTTGGAAATCATGTTCGTAAAGAAAACCGTTTCAATATGTTTTATTCCTTTGTGGAATATTTAATGATGGGGAATCGTTGCTTTATCATTCATGGACAAAACATTCGTCCAGTAAAAGGAAGACTTTCTTCTAAAATCATTAAGTTGTTTTCTGAACGAGTAGCTCCTGTTGTTAATTTTTATGATGATGAAACTCAATGTGTTGGTATAACTGTACTTAAAAGTCCTGAACATACATCTACATGTCATCTTGTATCTCTTAAAACAATGGAAGTTTTAGATATAGGACAACTTTTTAATTATCCACAAATCCATTTCCGAGTTGAAGATGATATCATTAATGTTCTTACTGAAAATCATCCAGATATTTATGATGATGACGAACCATCGCTTCTTAAAAGAACACCTGCCGGTGGAAATGATGTAAGTTTGATTAAAAATGGAACCCTTGAAATTGCTGGATACAAATTTTTTATATTCAAAACATACATATGTAATCGACAAGTCATTTCGTATTTTTTACAAAAAATAGATGGAACATTTGAAGCATTTCCTTCTTTTTTTCTGACTCTTCTACATATTTTCTGTCTAGATAACCGATATTTTCAGTTGGGCGATCACTTTGATGGAAGTATCGATTGTGTAGTTAATGAGATTGTTCAATGTGGATTTGATAAAATCTTTAATCAAACTGAGACCATTGATGAACTCCATCATTTTTTGATTCAAAGTCAGTTCGGGGTAATTCTTAGAATATTGAGGAGCGAATATGAAACACACAGAAGCACTCTTTGCGATGGAAGTCGCAATTCAATTCGAGAAACGACCCATTTCAAAAACTTCAAGCGCGTCCTAGAAATGATTGTTAGATTGTTGAGAGAAAGGAAAAAATCTGAATTGAGTCCGGAAATCCATGAATTGCTTCAATTTATGGATTTCTTGATTCAATTGTAAAAATTGATTGTAAAATCGATTTTAAATCTTATAATATAAAATCAGATGCCATCATTTGAAACAAATTTCACCATCTTTTTATTTCTATTGACAACAATATTATATAACTTGTTGTATAATATTTTATCAATAGAAAAAATACTATTCTTAACGATTACTCTGTTTTTTGCTATTCCTTTTTGGATAGTTCATCGAATTGCGCAACCACAAGAGCCATAAAGCGATAAAGCGATAAAGCGATAAAATTATAAAATTATAAAAAAAGCGGGAGGGGGCTTCGGGGGAGCGAAGGGCTCCCTCGGGAGGGTACCCGCTGGGATAAGCAATGCTAATCCCAAGGGGTAGGGAAATGCGTTATACGCATTTCCGTACGGGGAACCGAAGCGGTTCTCCGTAAAGCGGTTCTCTGTAAAAATTGAATAAATATTCGTATTTATTTTTATAACTTAAAATGGAAGAAATCCTTAATTCAGAGTTTTTACTAAGAGAAAATGATAGTCATTTATGTGCGCTTGAACGAATTCGCGCACATTCTCACTTTCCATATTTGAAAAAATCAGACATTGTTAATCTTGTCAAATTTTTGAATAAAATATCAATACCGTATTCAAGAACAGACATCAAGTATGAACTTTATTTGCTATTTATTTCATATCATTTATTACCATCTCCATACGCAACTTGTAGAATTGGAGAAATATATATGTTTGGTCTAAAAAAGAAAAAAGAGATCAGAATGAATCCAATAAATAATATTAGATGCAATTATCGTAAAGCGATTGAATATTTAACATTATCTTCGACATATGGATATTCAAGGGCAAATTATCTTCTTGGAATATTATATTTTCATAAAAAAGATTACAATTATTCAATATATTATTTAGAATTATCTGCTTCTGTGTGTTATCCTGATGCGCTTTTAGAGCTTGGAATGTTATATTATCGTGGAACATCTGAGATTCAACAGAATTTTCAGAAGGCTTACAAGTATTTTGAGCATTGCGCACAGCATGGAAACAATCTTGGAATATTTATATTGAAGAATTTTGGAGATTCAATCAAATCACAGTATGTTTCTCAAAGAATCAATGAGATGAGAGCAAATGGAATGAGTCCCATTACGCAAGGAGAATGTCCAGTTTGTTTGGACCAAAAGGACGGATATACATTAAGTTGTCATGAAAAACATTTCGTATGTTGTCAGTGTTTCAACCAGTTATTGGAAGCTGAAATTATTGCGAATGGTAAGATAAAATGTCCAATGTGTCGAGCTCAATCATAGAATTTAAAAGTTTTTTATAAAAAGTGATAGTAAATATTATGAATATTTATCGATATAACTTTACAAATGTGTATTTTATTAAATTTGTGTTTACTAACACAACAACGAATCGTAAGAATTAAACATTCTATGCAAAGCGCAGCGTGTTGTTTTTGTGGAAATCCTGATAAAAAACATCTAGAAAAAGTTTCTCGTGAAATTACAGAAGGATTATTTCCTTTTGAGATATATCAGTGTCAAGACTGTATGAGAAATGAAATGAATTTGCATCTTTTCAAAGGAATAATGTCATTACGTCGTCTGCATAACTTATTTGTTTCAATTCATTTTGTTCATAGCATTATTGCAAATCCATCAGAACTTTATATTCCATTTAATTCATTTGGAAAATTACATTTTCTTTGTATGAGCAAGAAATGTTCAATGCGTATCCGTTGTTCAGATCCAATCGAGTTTGATGGTGATTCATTGCGTCAGTCAAGTTTTGATTGTTTGACGAATGAATCATCAATTCGTGGTTGTATCATTGACCCAATCTTAGGAACAACTGAGACGAAATCAGTTTCAATTGCTCAAATTATTTATGGAGTTCGTATGTTGGACAATATGATTGAATTTGGAATTAAATATCCATTCATCCAATCGTTTATTGAATTTGATTCTCAGTATCCTGATTTAACAATCGCTGGTTCAATTTCAGAATCGCCTCAACAGGAAGGACCGAGAATCGCTGATTTTTCTTTTGAAAATTTCAATTCAATAATGGAATTATTTTCATTGCTTTCATCAGGAATATATTCGGATGACGCAATCGAATTGTTTTTAAGTGGAGAAATGAAAGAAGGATTTCTGAAATTTATTACAGACTCGATGATTTCAATGACTGCGTTCCTTCGAGAAAATGGATTCAATGACTGTTTGCCAGAATTAAAAATCAAACCAGAAATCTCAGAATTTCTTGTTAAAAATTCTGGTAGTGCAAGTAGTACAGACAATATCATTTGCCAAAATTTTCGCAATTTCTTGAAATTATTTCGAAAAATTTTGCGCAGATTCTATCAAATTGACGAATCGCAACAATCAATCGATTTATTTCAGTATTGTTGCTTTTTATATTCGACGCTTCATGTTGGTAATCAACGTATCCAACGTAGAATGATGAGTCAATCATCGAGTAGATATTTTGAATATTTGGAAAGATATGTCATATCTACGAGTCCATTTTGCTTGAAATCTTTTCAACAATTCCAGTTTCTGAAATAAAACTCGACAACTGTGGAATTTGTCTAACAGAAGATTCTGCTAGCGTCATCGGAAAATGCCCACAACATAACATTTGTTGTTTAGAATGTTTTCCGAGAGTTGTCAAACAATGGACAACTTGTCCATCTTGTCGAAATCCTGATTTTCTTCCATAAAAGAGTTTTATGGAAGAAATATTATAATATTATAATTGTTTATCAAATAGTATTTTTTGGATTAGTAATACGATTGAAACCGCTAGCCCAACAATAAAAACACCCACTAATTTATAAGAACCTTTTATATAACTCGTAATACTCATTATAAGAAACGCTACCATAAATATAATTGGCGTTCCGATTGATATATCCCGAGCGCTTTTATTCGCGGTTATCTGAATAATAATTGGAACGAGTCCCAAACTTATAAGAAGGAACGATAATATAATTAAATTGTCAATCATATATTATAAATAACAATTTATTTTCTTGCAAATTCAATAAACATTCCATTAAACTCATACGCATTTACAAAAACGGGGGCGTTTCGTGAAATTGTAATAAGCTCATCTCTCGAATAACAGCGCGAATATATTTGCCCCGCAGGTATCTCTTCTCGCTCAATCATAGGAATCGTAAACGTATAGCTATAATCACGACCTTCCGCCTTATATTGGTTCGCAAAAGTAATCGCCTTATATAGAGATTCAATAATGGGGAGCATCAATATATTCGTATAGACCTCTTTATCTACATCGTCCCAATTGTCTTTTACTTCGAAGGGAACTCTTAAAAGGGTTTTGTATTGTTGAGCAATAAGATAGATATTGAATAATTGTTGGTATGTGTATGTTTTCAGAACAATCTGCGGGTCCAGTATTGAATAATATTTGAATGTGTAGATTGGAACTGTGTATGCATATTTGTTTTTTAGGTCAGGTGCCTGATTAACACCGGTTTGTAAATAGTTGTAATAATTGGATCGAATAAGGAGTTGACTCATTATATAATTTATATAAATGGATGATGGTTCACATGTATATGTAATATACGGGAAAGGTTCCCCTATATATTTTGGACACTTACAATCAATATCTGACATAATTATTATAATAAAATATTTAAAAAGAAAACATTTAAACCATTGAAGATTTATATTTTATATTTTATAATATAATGAATAATTTACAAAAAATTTTTTTGATGTTTTTAATAGGATGTATCGGACTTCGTTCTATATTTGTTATTATTGCTAAATATATAAATACAAAATATTTGAAATATTTAGGTTATTTGGCTTTGGTACCTGCAATAGGTTTTATTTATATATATTTAACAGGTTCCAGAAAAACAGGTGCAGAAGTATTTGGAAAGAAAATATGGTGGAATAATTTAAGACCAATACATTCTATTTTATATTTTTTATTTGCTTACAATGCAATTATAGGTAATAAACAATCTTGGATATATTTATTGACGGATGTTTTAATCGGATTAACAAGTTTTTTATTACAACATTATATAAATGGTGATTTTTCTAAGGTGTTTAATATATAATTGAATTTTTACACAATTTTAGGATACTTATACAAAAAGGACGGGAATATCATCATTTCGCCACACGTTTATTCTCGGAAAAATACTTGGTGTTTCCGTAGATTTCAGCGGTTTAACAGCGAACGGGAATGTCTTATCATAAACGCATTTCTCACTTAATCTTTCATCTGCTTGACTATAATAATATGACCTTTCTAAACAATCCGCAATATTCACATCCCGCTGAAAGTTATTTGTACATTGAGTAAAGCTCCCATTATCTTTTGGACAAGGAAAGGCCTTCGTTTGCCAACATTTTGCCTGTGTAAGTGGGTCATTCTGACAATTTCCTAGACATCCCGTATTATTTATTTGAAACTTCTCTCCGAATACATTGTTCGAGCAAACAATCGCTAAAATCACGATTATAAAAATAATAAAAAGAATAATATTCATTATAGTATTTTATTAGAAAAAAATAAAAATTGAAACATTTTTATAAGTTATTTTTACAGAATAAAATGACAACACGTTCCGCACAAACAATTAATGGTATTCGTCTTCATAATACGCGCCCAGATGAAGAGACATTACAGGTTCATACACCTCGATTCATCATTTCATTTGGAACTGATACAACGCGCGTCTTTTATGAAATAAAAGACCCATCAATTCAAGGAGAACCTTTCAATATTATATTGATTATGATTTGCTATGAGCTATCTGCACATCAATTGTGTCAGAATGTTGATATAATATCATCATTCTTTTATTCAATTGTGTCTTATCTTCAAATGCAAATTTCCAAATTACTAAAATACCATAAGCATATTGATTTGATTCGCAAGTTCTTTAATGAGCCAAGCCTTACTCAATACATGGTTATTCCCGTCAATAGTTTCAATCTCGAAGTTCACCAAAATCGGGTCTGTTTTATTAGCAAATCATCTAAAACAGTTGCATGTTCTATTAGACAAAAGTTTGAAGAATATGGTGCATTTCTAGGTGATTCTTGCTCACAAATAGCAGACGCGCTTTCAAAGATGAGCATTCAAACGCAGGCGCAAGCCCAACAAAAATCAGAAAATGTTTGGACTCAAAGACAAATGAAGCGGTCTTCTGGAAAAGAAACGGCCACACAAACGCAAATGCAAACGCAAACGCAAACTGTTTCAATTTCCACAAAAACAACTCAAACTGATGATTCATTTGAGAAAATCCTGAGTGAAAATGGCAAATTAAAGGAAGAAATTGCACGATTACAAGATCTATTGAAGGATAACTCTGACCTAAAACGGAAGATTTCCCAATTAGAGAAGAGGCTCTCCAAATCAGATTCTAAGCCAGAAGAAATTCCTTTTACTCTCCAAGACCATGAGCAGTTTATGAAAGAACAGCGTGAAATTTTTGAGAAAGAGAAGGCTAAACTCCAAGGGCAGAATGCGCTTTTGAAGGAAATGAACCGGAAAGTTATTGAAAATGGACGCGCCGAATTAAAAGAGTTTAAAAACAGCAGTATGGAGTATTTTAGGAAAGAGATGATTAATATTTTGAATGAATATCCAGCAACTCAGACCGAAATTGGACAAATATTGAGAATATCTAATCCGGATGATATGGTTGGGCCACTGAGTAGTTGGTCTATGAATGTTATTCTTAAAAAATACAATGAACAGATTGAAAAAGGAGAATGTCTTACTCCATCCCACTTTTTTGAATTTTGGACTGAATGTATTCTTCCAAGAATCAATGAATCATCTTCACCAATTTTACAAACTTTGAAAAAGGAGTGGGAGCGTTTTCGAAAAATGTGTCGGAGTTCAAGTGGTGAAGATGACTTTTCTCTTCAAATAAATCTGGTTTTTTCTCAATACATTCAGGATTACAAAAATGAGAAATATGATGGATATGTTATTCCATTTTTCAATATTTTAATTCGTTCATGTAAGAATCTTATTATTTTAGTTGGATTAGTTGATGTTCATTATGGTGAAAAAGAAGTTCTTAGTATTTCAGAAACAATTTACGATGAATTTGAGTGTGTTATGACTCTTCCAAATCCTATTGTTGTTTTGAAAGAAATTATTGAGCTTTCAAAACAAAAACTACGAGAGATGGAGGTTGGTCAAGAAAATCCTTTTCCTATGCCCCCAATATTTAATAAATTAGTTTACGGTATTGAATTACCAAGGCCATCTTTTTTTGAAATGTTGGTAGGCTCAGTATAAGCTCATTATCGATCTCGGTAAAATATAACCGAAAAAAATATTATAATAATTATGTCTGAAATTTATGTAGTTAAGAGAGATGGAAAACGGGAGGAAGTCCATTTCGAAAAAGTTCAACGCCGTATAAAAAATAATAGCAATGGCCTCAATGTAAGCTCCAATCTAATCGCTCAAAAGGTCTGTTCTCGCATTTACGATGGGGTTTCAACCGAAGAGTTGGATGAGCTAACCGCAGAAATTTGTACAAGTCATTTAACAGAGCACCCCGACTATGAAACACTCGCAACACGCATTATTATAAGCAATAATCATAAAACGACCCCTACTACATTTTCAGAATCAGTCAAAATATTATATTCCAATGATTTAGTCAGTCAGTCATTGTATGAAATTGTTATGGCGAATGAAAACCTCATCAATTCATCAATAAAACATGATAATGATTATCTAATCGATTACTTTGGGTTCAAGACACTCCAAAAGAGTTATTTACAGAGGGTTCATCGAGTCATCGTGGAGCGTCCCCAGTATTTATTTATGCGCGTGAGTTTGGGCCTCCATCTCAATAATGTTGCGACCGCCTTAAAGAGTTATCTTTATCTCAGTCATAAGAACTTCATTCATGCGACGCCGACCCTATTTCATAGTGGGACTAATAATCCGCAGTTATTGAGTTGCTTCTTGCTAGGGACTGATGATAGTGTCTCCGGAATTTATAAGAATATAAGTGATTGCGCTCAAATAAGTAAGTGGGCCGGAGGATTGGGAGTTCATATAAATAATATTCGCGGGAAGAACGCGCGAATTCATAGCTCAAACGGTTATAGTAATGGAATTATACCGATGTTGCGCGTGTATAATGAGACGGCCAAATACATAAATCAGTGTTTTGCGCCTGAGACGAATATTCAAGTGTTTGATATGTATGCACCATCCGAAAAAAAGGATACTATTAAACCAATTAGTTATATCAATATTGGAGATTTGGTAATGACGATTGACTGTACTTATAAGCGAGTATTAAATGTTATAAAAAACACAGTTAAAAAAGAGATGTATTATATATCAAACTCACTCAAAAAGAAAATTGTTCGAGTAACAGGAGAACATCAAATTTATATAAAGCGAGGATTCGTAGATGGCTATTTCTCAGTGTCGGAACTAATGATTGGTGATTTAGTCTGTTATCCTGATGTTAACCGATATTTGTGGTATCCGATTGACTATATTGAAAAATTCGAGTATGAAGGTTATGTATATGATTTAACTGTTGAAGAAAATCACAGCTATGTTGTTGATGATTTGGGACTCGTCCATAATTCAGGGAAACGTAATGGGTCCATCGCCATATATTTGGAACCGCACCATCCCGATATAATGGATTTCTTGGAGTTGCGCAAAAATAATGGGTCCGAGGATATGCGAACACGAGATCTTTTCCTTGCGCTAATGATACCGGATCTCTTCATGAGGCGCGTTGAGGAAGCAAGTAAGAACCCCGACCGACCCGTCTTATGGTCCTTGTTTGACCCGAATGATAACAAAGAACTCATTGACCTATATGGGGACGCATTTGATGCAAAATATGCTGAATTAGAAGAGAATAAAAAGTTCGTCGCGCAAGTTGAAATAAGCAAGATCTGGAAGAAGATTCTGAGTTCCCAAATAGAGACGGGGACGCCGTATATACTCTTCAAAGACCAGATTAATAAAATGAGCAACCAGTCAAATGTCGGAACAATTAAGAGCAGTAATTTATGTGCGGAGATTGTCGAATACAGCGACGCGAATGAATACGCCTGCTGTTGCTTAGCAAGTATATCACTCGGTGAATTAGTGGCGCACCCCACCTTCGACCAAGCGATTACAATATATTCAAAAACGGACTGCAACTATTGTAGTCGGGCCATCCAATTATTTGAGAAGATGGGCCTCAAATACAATAAAGTTATTTTGGATGATGATGATGCCAGACACACAATGTATGCAGACCTCGGGGCCAAATACAACCGCGTCTGTAATACGGTTCCACAAATCCTTATGGGAGATACCTATATAGGAGGGTATACAGATTTAGTGGAATATGCAAAACCGCGCATTGATTATGAGCGATTAGAGCAAATTTGCGACATATTAGTCCGGAATTTGAATCGGGTCATCGATATCAACTACTATCCAGTCCCAGAAACGGAGAGGTCCAATTTTAAGATGCGCCCACTCGGTATCGGAGTCCAAGGGTTCACGCAGATGCTTTTAAAAATGGGGTATTCATTTGAGAGCAATGATGCAAAAGTGCTAAATAAAGAGGTCTTCGAGGCGATGCAGTATTATTGCTTGAAGGCGTCCTGTGCAGTCGCGCGGGAGCGCAAGGCCGTTATGGAAACTGTGGAATTTCAGGAATACGCAAAAAGCACAGTTGAACTGCGGTTCGAATATGAGGGAGACTATTTTACATGCGCCGAAATCGCATCTGGACTTGGAGCATATGAACGATTTATGGGAAGTCCGCTATCTGAGGGAATTTTCCAGTACGAAAAATACGGTGTTCCCGCGTCCAGCCTCTTTTTAGGGAAAGAGATGTGGGATTCTCTCAGAACTGACATTATGAAATATGGGGTCCGAAATAGCCTCTTGGTCGCCCTCATGCCCACTGCTTCTACGAGCCAAATATTGGGAAATACTGAGTGTTTTGAGCCAATAACGAGCAATATATATACGCGCCGGACATTAGCGGGTGATTTCGTGGTCCTGAATCGCAATCTGGTCGATGATTTACTGGAAATTGGGTTGTGGTCCAAGGAGATGAAGGATAAGATAATCGCGGAGAATGGGAGTATTGCGAATATAATGGGCCTATCCACGCGAATGAAGGAAATGTATAAGACTGTGTGGGAGATTAAGCAGAAAACGATTATTGATCTTTGTGCAGACCGTGCCCCTTTTATTTGCCAGACGCAGTCAATGAATCTTTTTTTCGAGGAGCCGAAGATTGGAACATTGGGGAGCGCCCTGATATACGGGTGGAAGCGGGGTCTGAAAACGGGGTCATATTATATCAGGAGTCGGCCCAAGATTCAGGCCCAACAATTTACGATTGATCCCAAACTGAAAGAGAAAGTATTTGAGGAGGAGTCATCCCACATTTGTGAATCATGTAGTGGATAAATAAAATATATATATAAAATATATAATATTATGCTTTTACAAGAAAATTATGACCGGGTCATTGGAAGTAGAGTCAGGACCATTTTAGAAAATAAAATACTTCATTTAATGTTTGATCATAAATATGAATCATCCATAAATCAAGAAAATCCAAAAGAAGTTATATACAAATATAATGATGTCATCCAGAAAAAATGTAATCACATTTTATCAAAATCGCGTCCAAATCGGATATTACTCGCGGGAATTGGAGGAGGAACAGTTCTTACTGGATTCAATCCAAAAACTGCAACAATTATTGATTGCGTAGATATATCTCCGATTGTCATTAACCACTTCAAAAAATACTTTTTTCCATTAATCAAGAAATATAAGAATTCCAATATCAAAATAAAAATCCACTGCGCAAGCCTCCAAGATTTTATTATAAGAAATAAGCAAAAATATAATTCAATCATTATTGATTGCTTCAAAAGTGGAGGATTCGACAAAACATTATACGGGATATTAAATAAATTGCAGAGTCATATTACTAAAAGTGGGAATGTTCTTATAAATATTCATTCAAGTCGGACAGGACCGTATTCAACACCATATAATGAACTCAAACAAAATATAAGTAAGTCGATATGGACCACTCGCGGTCATTTGTCAAATACATCAAATGCGTCTGATTTTGGGAATTTAATTGTAGAATTAAAACATAAATAAGACGCATTCTTATAAGAACTGTTGCGGAATAAAGTAATGTAATTAAGCTCAAAATGAATTTCATTTCGAGAAAAGTATTCAGTGTAATATTGAATTTTATAATAATGAGAACTAATAAAAATAATTATATTGTTGCGATATAAAATAGAAAAGAAAACTAAATTTATAAATAAGCGCTAATTAATATATAATTAGCGCCATAATTTTAGAGTCTTGTCCCCGCTACCGGTTGCCACAATGGGCGCGGTTGGATGAAACGCAACAGAGTGAATCTCTCTGTTGTGCCCATCGAGAGTCGCCACACAAGTCGCTGACGAGTTGTCGGTTGACAGCCGCCACAACTTCGCGGTCTTGTCCCAGCTGCCGCTTACCAGAAGGGGCACTGTTGGGTGAAATGCGACAGACTGAACACCGTTGCTGTGCCCTTCCAGAGTCGCTACACAAGTCGCAGATGAGCCATCAGGTCCAATTTTCCACAACTTCGTGGTCTTGTCTCCGCTGCCTGTTGCTAGAATGGACGCGGTTGGATGAAATGCGACAGACTCAACACTCCTACTGTGCCCTTCCAGAGTCGCCACACAATTCGCTGACGAGTTGTCGGCTGTCAGCAGCCATAATTTAGCGGTCTTATCCGCGCTGCTAGTTGCCAGAAGAGGCGCGGTTGGATGAAACGCGACAGAGTGAACCCAGTAGGTGTGCCCTTTCAGAGTCGCCACACAATTCGCTGACGAGTTGTCGGCTGACAGCCGCCACAATGTCGCTGTATTGTTAGAGTCGCCGATTGCCAGAAGGGGCGCTGTTGGGTGAAATGCAACAGACCAAACAGCATCGTGGATTAACAGAGTCGCCACACAAGTCGCCGTCGAGCCATCAGGTCCAATTTTCCACAACTTGACAGTCCCGTCAAAGCTGCCGGTTGCCAGAATGGGCGCGATTGGATGAAATGCGCAACATGAAATAGCGGCCCTGTGTCCCTTCAAAGTCTCCACACTAGTCGCTGACAAGCCGTCGGGGGACAAAAGCGACAACTTTGCGGTCTTGTCTACGCTGCCTGTTACCATAAAGGGAAATCTTTGATGAAAAGCGACAGAGAAAATCATCCCGCTATGCTCCTCCAGAGTTTTTACACAAGTTGGTTGCGAGGGGATCTTATGTCTCTGAGAGATAACTCTCATCGAAAGGGAATTACTCTGAATAGTCAATTCTGGGTTTAGAAAAAAGATTTTTTCTATAAGCTTCAAGCTCAATTCACCATCGACAAGCAACAAGAGCTTGTTCTTATGACAGATACTACTTCTTATCGCGTCGAGTAGAGTGGTTCGTGGTTCGAAGCTTTGAAACTGCGGTGCCCGTCGAACCGGAAAAATGACTCCCAGTTGCTTAGCCATAACTTGCGAAGAGTGTATAAACACACTAAAATTTTGAAAGTATTCGAGGGATATCTTCTCCCCCACATAGTAATTTCTGTTTTTTGTTTTTCTATTGAAATGTTCGCCATTTTCTTTAAAGTGAAGTTTATAATATCATATAAATATTATTATTTTAAGCATCAATTTTTATAAAACTAAAATCCGTTTATACAACCAGATATTATACTAATAATATGTGCGATTTTCATATTATTCCCGCAATTTTCAAAAAAGTATACTTTTTGTAAATACATCTAACGCGTCCAATTTTGGAAATTTAATTCAACAATTAAAACATAAATGAGGCGTGTTCTTTTATTTGATATTGATGGAACAATTGCGGAATCGAGCAAGTCAGTCGGTCTCGAAATGAAGACTGTCATCCGGAAAAAGGTCGCAGAAGGTTTTGATGTAGGAATTGTAGGAGGTGGAAAACTCGACAAAGCGCTTTCACAATTGGGAGATTTAGAAATGAATCATTATATGACGGAATGTGGATGCGTCTATCATCGTGGACCGGAACTCGAACTCATACATTTCAAAAACATTCGTGAACACCCACTTTATACAAAGATAAACATCCTCATTAAAAAAGCGCTCCATTATTTATCACAAGTGGATTATACTTTGACTGGAAACTTTGTAGATTTACGAAGTGGAATAATATATATTTCACTAATTGGTATGACTGCTACGCATGAAGAGCGGACCGTCTTCATTGAACTCGACCGCCAGCATAATTATCGTAAGGAATTAATTGCGACTCTTAAAGCTACCGCAGAGGAAATTGGAATTCTAGATGATGTTGTTATTTCGGAGGGTGGAATGGTCGGAATTGGATTGTATCCGAGAGAATATGATAAAGTCCAAGTAGTTGAATGTATTCGAGGCGACTATGATGAAATACACTACTTTGGTGATAAATATGAAACAGATGGTAATGATTATCATCTCTTACATCACGAGTTGGTAATTGGTCATAAAGTCAATTCCGTTGAAGATACACTTCAAGAATTAGAGAAATTATAATTTTTATTTGAATCTTCTATTTTTCATATTCGAAACACATTTATACTGACTACTCTAAAAAACTCAGATTCATACTTTATATAACACAGTCTGATTCTGGGTCTTTTGGGGTCTAAGCCCATCAGCGTTTAACGGGAAAAATGGGTTAGTTAACAGTTGATTAAAACCGTATAAAACCGTATAATGCTATTTTTTAAGTATAATCATAAATTTATAATTATTTCAGTTTAAAGAAAACTAAATATTATATGATAGGATGAAATGTTTTATGATTAATCAAGAATATCCTCATTAAATAACAAAAATAAAAATCATAACTATGTATCAAATCTGTAATATCTAATCTAATAGGGAATTGAAGTACCACTGAAATAAAATAGATATTCATAAATGATTTAGATATAAAAAATTGTGTCTTGATAGAGAAATCTATTAAGGCATGGCGTATCCGCTTACGTCATTAAAGACCAAAAAAAACAAAATCGTAATATCCAGAGAGAATGAGGATGATTCCAAGACCCATCTACCACATCCAATTTTTTAATCTGATTATACGGTTTTATACGGTTTTAAGTAGCGGCGTTGTGAAGAACATACTGATTCAATTCTTCTGTTGCTTTCCCAATTTCTCTTCTCCGATTCAAATTTAACATGACCGCAATTCGACTGAATGATGAATGAAATGACCCCTCCACGCGCTTACAATAAGTCAAAAGGCTCATATCAATGCCCGTATCAAACAAGCTTGTATGGCGAAAACTATTCTCTAACTTTTCTATTTTTTTATAAACAACAATATTATTTGGATACTTATTCAAATACATTTCTTGTGTATTTCGGTTATCAGTAGATAAGAAAAATACAACCCCTGAATCCTTTTTAATTTCATCTTCAATAACTTTGAAGAAGTAGTCGTCATTCGTATAATTTCCTTTTCCCTTGGCTAAACCGATGTGATCAGTTCTACGAACATGAAGCCCGATCGTATTATTTTTATTGAAATATTTATCCACAAATTCATGATTTATTTTTCTAACTTTATTGTTAAACCGGAGTAATCCAAAAATCTCACATTCTACCTCTGGTGTAATTATATCAACTTTTAATATTTTGGAATAAATATTCGGGATGCTGTGTTGGCCCGAATATCTCTTTATTCCCTTCGGAACTTCATCGTCATTATTCACAAATTTTGAATGTGGGAAAGCCTTGAAAATTTCTAAAAACTGTCCATTACATGCACGAGCAGGAATCCATTTTATATAACACATACATTTCTTATTTGGACATCGATTGGATATCGCCAGATTATATGAATAAAATCCACAAATCCAACTCAACCGATTACATAATCCGTGTTGTGGAATTAAATATATACACATTAATTATATTTATAATATAATTTTATTTTTTATTAAATTGGAGGACAGTCCCCATCAACCATCTCTCTTACTAAATCAATGAAACTACATTCCGGCTTCCATCCTAATTCAGTCCGCGCCTTTGTAGAATCCCCCAATAACATATCAACTTCCGCTGGACGAAAATATTTTTCATTAACAAAAATGAGCTCCCTCCCCGTTTTACTGTCATATCCCACTTCATCTAATCCCTCCCTCTTCCATTTTATATCAAATCCCCGCATTCCAAATGAGAGCTCAATAAATTCACGAACACTATGATATTCATTTGTGCTTAACACATAATCATCAGGTGTCTCACTCTGTAAAATCATCCACATTCCTTTTACATAATCTTTTGAATGACCCCAATCACGAAAAGAATCCAAGTTTCCCATAACAAGATAGTCGCGCTCCCCTCGCAAAATCATCCCTAGACCACGCGTAATCTTTCGCGTGACAAAAGTTTCACCCCTTCTCGGGCTCTCATGGTTGAACAAGATTCCATTTGTAGCATACATACCATAACTTTCGCGATAGTTCTTAACTATCCAGAAACCATATAATTTTGCAACTCCATAGGGACTTCTTGGATAAAATTGCGTCTTCTCTGTTTGAGGGGTTTCTTGGACTTTCCCGTATAACTCACTTGTGGATGCTTGATAATAGCGGGTCTTATCTTGTAGGCCAGTAGAGCGGATGGCTTCCAGAAGCCGAAGAACGCCGAGCCCATCAATATTACCAGTATATTCAGGCATTTCGAAACTAACTTTCACGTGGCTCATTGCGCCTAAATTATAAATTTCCAGACGGCTCATTTCAGGATATGTTGTCTTAATTTCAGAAATGATATGTAATATATTTGCGGAATCAGATAAATCACCATATCTTAAAATAAGAGACTTATTTAAATAAAGATGTTCAATTCTGTGGGTGTTAATGCTCGAACTTTTCCGGATAATACCCCAGACTATGTATTTCTTTTCGAGTAATAATTCTGCTAAATAAGAGCCATCTTGTCCAGTTATACCAGTAATTAATGCTATTATAGTCATAAATTATATATTATTATAAATTTGTGAGAAAACCGCAAACCTATTTTTCCCACTACATAGAAATGCACTACTGTACAAGTGTGTAAAGGTACAAATAAATAAAAATAGTTTCTTTTCCAGAGTATGTGATCTAAGTAGCGGAATAGAAATAATAAAATTCAATTAAGGAAAGTGTTCAGCATCATATACAAAAACAACAACTAACAAAATAATAAGTATATTATTGTGATGAAAAAATGGAAATGCATTTCCTGCTTTTCAAATATCTCTTCAAAAAAAATTAGATTTATAAATAAGAAATCATTAAAACTAATGATTTCCATTTTTTATGGTGTTTCCATAGAGTTGCCTTACAGAGGAGAATTCTTCTCATCAAAGGGCCCTCGATAAGGAGGAGGATTCAGCCATACCGTACATATAGGTTCTCCAAAATACGCAGTATATTCTGGAAGAAGAGCTTGCATGCGTCTAGCTGTATTTTCACGACCTTCATTGTCAATCAAAGCGATAACTTTTTCAAGAAGGTCATTCTGTCCAGTCAAATCATCTCCTATCCATAACGGCAGAAAAGTTCTTTCTGTTTTCACTATTCGATCGAATCCGCATCGTGCATGATTAGGATATACGAACAATGTCCAAATAAGTGCTTTTAACACTTTTTTGTCATACTTCTTACTTTTGATGTCTTCAATCTGTTTACTCATTGTTGTGGTGAAGTATATTAATTCATATAATATTTATTTTTTTTACCATCAATTTTTATAAGTATATACTTTATAATTTCAATCGTTTTCAGACTCTCATACATTGCAACTGCTCCGTCATTTCTCAAATACTCGAATCCACCTTCAATTAAATTTGTAATTTTCACTCAATTATATTATCAATAAATTCGCGAATTGAGGTCAAATATGTCTGTATAAGCGTATAAACTGTAATCAGTTCCGCTTTCAGAAAATTTGTCTTCTGATACTTCGTCGAAAGAAGAAGATATAATCGATGATGACAATCACAAATTTCAATAAAAACTCCCCTCTGATAATCATTTAAATCGATATATTCTTGATGATTCGGATCGAACACAACAGCCTTCGAATAAATACGCATCTTATTGAAGAATTTCTTAAAGAAGCGCCGTATTTTAGTCTTACAAATCCCTGTTAAAGGAGTTGTCGTCCTCTTTAAGTAAGCAATCGATTTTTTAACCAAACATATAACTGACAAAACATAATCATATTCTGCTTCTCCATCGTGTAAAGATACGTCATAATCAGAACAATCTGAATCTGATTCAATATCATCATACTCTTCTGGAAATAATGTCTTCTTCATATTCAAGTCATCCAGTCTTTCCATAATTTCATCCAAATTCTGTTCAAATGTCTTTTTACCTTCTTTCTCACTAGGTTTCATTTTGATTTTCATTATGAATATTTATAATAAAAGATATTAGAAATAATATCTTTCATTTTTTACGAAAAACACTAATTACCGATAAACCACGTCTGATTAGGATTAAGAGAAGTTGAACAAGTATCTAATTTAATCTGTTTTACATTCCCATTATTTGTATTTGCTACTGCTTGACCCGTTGTTGGATCTAAATTATTATTCGAGTTTCCAGTATTACGACTAAGATCTTGAATCGACATACACTTTCCATTTTGGCCTTTTGATAATAACTGCATCTGCGAATTCCAAACAAATTTCTGAGTATTATCATTTGTACAAGCATCACTAAAAACATTATTTCCATCAGTATTTAAACATCTTTCAGAGTATTTATTCTTAACACTCACTGACCCATCTGGATTATTTTCTAAAAACCAATATTGCATCGGAGAATTATTCTTATTATCTAAATATATAATAGAGTTTGTGCCTTTACCAGCGGTTGGAGTAGCAACTGTTTTTGTCGACATGTTTAATAACTGACCGGCAGCAGAATAACTCATTCCGGGAGGACCCTGAGAACCAGCTGGACCTCGCGGTCCTTGAAGACCCCGAGTGCCTGTATTCAAAGACTGTGCCTGTGAAGAAACAGCTTTTTGAATAGAAGTTGTAAATTCATCAAAATCTTGTTGTAATTTATTTATTTCTGAGCTTTGATTGCTTTTACTTATTGCTACGACTGATATAATACCTGCACTAATTGAAATTAATGCTACTATTACGATTCCAATAATTAATTTAGTTGAAGTTTCCATATTATATAATAATATTTTTTTAATCGTCCATAATATCATCATATAATACACGATTCTCCTTAGTAGATATCAAACTTATTTTTGTCCGTGTAGGTTTATCAATAAATTTTTTAATTATCTCATAACTATGTATAAAAACTGATGGCGGATCTATTATAATTGTTTTTCTTAATTTTTCTGGAAATAACTGTTTAAGAATATCAGCTAAATATTTTACAAATTGATAATTAATATACTTTATTTTGAAGCTTTCCAAATAAACTAATACATCAAATTTATTCTCCTTTATTTTTTGTGATTTTAAAAGCGCCTTTGTAATGACATTCGCTATAAATGATGTAATACGAACTATTTCTTTTTCATCAGATGGCTGAACCCAATCTTTTGTTGACATAATAACTGTTCCAAATTCTATTTCTTCCGAAACATAAATCATTTCATTTAAACTTTCAGTAGAAATCTTCTTTTCATTACTTGTTCCAAACATAATTATTAATAATAATATTTCTTTAATTGAAAAACGAATAACATTACCTAAATAAGTGAATTTTCCAACCAAGAAAATGATGATTTCTTCATCTCATCATAAAATTTCTCTACATTCATTCCACCAACAACGACTGATGCAATTCCAACCGGTTTTGCTCGAACTTCCGTAAATTCGTTTTTATTACGATTACGCCCATCATCATTCTTTCTCCAATTTGTTTTTTGTTTTTCTTTCTTAATCCACGAGTTCATTTTATATATTATAATAGCTATTCTTTTAAACCATTTTACGTAAAAAACAGTTTAGAAATATCAACTCTTAATATAGTAATGGAACACGTAATCCCTGATAAAATAAAAACATATTTTTATGAAATTCTTATAAAAGATGAGTTTGAGCGCTTTCTAAAATTTAATAGTTTGGAAACTAAATCATTCGGTCCAATTATTATTAATTCGCAGAATTCTTACTTATCTCAATTATACATTGATAAACTATTCTCTTTACTATATCCAGAAGACAAGAATATTAAATCAAACTATGAACACAAACTAAATACAAAAGTTAATTTCAATGTAAAATTATCAAAGAATTGTATTGAAATTAATCCATCAGAGTATGGAATAAATGACCGCTATATTATTAGTGAATATATAAATGAAGTATCTTCTATGAATAATATCGCAACTGGATATAAAAAAAATATAATTATTTGGAATATTGATAAATTAGGAGATATTGCATTTCAAGCGTTATTTCATCTCATAAAAATGAATGAGGATAGCGCAAATTTTATATGTATTTCTCAGAACTTCAATAAAATTCCAAAGGCTTTTTTTAATATTGTTATACCATTTCATATTCAGAATCCATCAAAGCAATTTTATATTGATTTTTTTAATAATTTTGAAGAATTCCACACGAATATCGAGGAAATTGAAAAAATAAAAACAGGATGTTTTGATTATAGTTTCAATAGTTTCCTAAAAAATATCGCAGTATTTTACAATTTCTCTCTTCCATCACTCGATTTATTCGAAAATAGTTTCCGAAAATTCATTGAAAGCCTCTATTTAAAGATAATCTCAAAAACAAGAATTAGTGATGCATTTTTAGAAGAAATTCGGAACTCACTCTATGATTTATATGTCTATCACTTCACATACAATGAGGTTATAAATGTTTTTATAGATATTATAACAAAAGATAATAATATTTTAGAGCAAAAAAAGGAGAGAATACTTGATTACGCTTGTTATTTTAATAGGACATCATTTTGCGGGAATAAAGAGGTCATCCATTTAGAGGCATTTGTTTATAATCTAATTCATATTTATCACGAAAATGCTCCAAAGGTGCCTCGTAAAATTAAGACTTAAAAATTAATATATAAATAAAAATATGCTTAATTATTACACTGTTCTTGGAATTACAAAAGATGCAAATGAAGAAGAAATTAAAAAAGCTTATAAGAAACTGGCGATGAAATATCATCCAGATAAAAACCTAGATGGAGAAAAAGAAACTGCGGAAATTGAGTTTAAAAAGATTTCGGAGGCTTATTCAGTATTGGGAGACCCAATTAAAAGGAGAAACTACGATTTAGGAATACCAACATCGATCGGTGGTAATTTTGACCCATTTACAATGTTCAATGCATTCTTCGAAAATAAAGACATTAATAGTTTTATTAATGATTTTTTCGCAGAGCAATCGGGGAATCCATTTATGGGCTCATTTGATGATATTCTCGGAGGAGCCGATATTAAATTTTCGATACATACTTTCACGCAGATGCCACCAATGGCCGGAGGTATTGAAAATATGGAAGGAATCAACTTTTTTGATATTGTTAATCGGACGCGCGACAAGTTAAAGTCGAATGTAGAAAAGAAAACAATAGAGATAAATAATGATAAAATGCGGATTGAGCAATTGGAGAAAGAGAACCATCGATTACGGGAAATTAAGAGCAGTCAGTATGCAAAGTATGAAAACATTGAGAAAAAAATTGTTGTATTTCCGGAGGATATCATATGTAAGAAATCTAAAAAAATTAAGTTTATTCGGTATTGTTTTGTGGATAAAAAATTCGAGGAGACCGAAGTTCGTCATCAGTATGAGTTAGAAGCCGATTTTAATAAGTTAGTATATACTTTTAAAAATGCAGGACACACTCATAAAAAATACAAAGAGGCCGGAGATTTAATTATTCGTCTTTCATTGAATAATGGTCTCATTAAATACAACCCAGTAAAGAAAGCCCTTATAATTCCAATTTCTTATAAAAAGTTGGGAAAGTTCCAAAACAAAAAAATAAAGTTTGGTAATAATTCTGATTATGTCGTAGATTTGGATGGAATTGAAAATGAGACAATCGCAGTATTCAAGAAAGGGGATGCACGTTTGATTATTATCATTACATCCAAACTTACGGAAGTATTCAAGAATTACGAAGAAACTGAAGAAGTATCCCCATCTTGGGAAAGGGAGGATACATTCAAGAATGATGATTTTAGTTCAATGAATTGTCTTTTTAATTTCTTATAAATAACATGGAGAATCATTTAAAACAGGTCGATTTTATTCATATGTATCACTTATATTCAGAATATTATTTACCCAAAATCCAATTACACAATAAAAGGAAACTATTGGACACGGAAAAAAAAGATATATTAAAGGTCTATTTAGACTCCAAATTTTTGTCGGAGAAAATTTCAATAAAATTAGGCGCAAAAGTTAACAAAGCAAATATATATGATTATGAATATAGGCTCATATTTAATCAAGGTGTTGTCGGTTTCCATTTTGTAAGTGATAAGAGTATAACTTCAATAACGAAGCTCATCCGTTATTATTTCTTTGTAATCTTTTTGCGAATTAATTACATAAATAAAAATAAGGTTCTCAATTTTATGAATAATGTGTATATCTATTTAATTACTGTCCCAATAGCAAAGAAGCTATCGATTCCAATATCTGTTGATGATGTAAATAGCGCATGTACACAGGTTTATAATGAATATTACGGTGGTCCAGTTTATATATGGCGTGAGGATGAATTGGCGAAAGTTCTCATCCACGAGGCTCTCCATAGTGTCCATTATGACTGGGAAATAATTAATCAAACTTTGATTCCGGAATTAAAGAATTTAGAGACGAATATCAGTCGCGATAATGGGCTCAATGCGAACGAGTCTTATAACGAGTTGGGGGCAACATTTTTTATGTCGCTATTTTCATTAAAAGCGAAGCCAGAAGATAAAAGAAAGGAAAAAAGGCTTATTCGGGAATATATGTTAAAGGAACTGGATTATTCATTCAATAATTGTGCAAAAATTCTATTCAAATACGGAGTTCGCGATAGTAATGATTGTAATAATCTGAAAACTGTGTCGAAGTGCAATTATCGTCAAGAGGCATCTGCTTATAGTTATATTCTTCTAAAAGCTGGGCTATTGTGGTATATTCTTTATAATATCAAATACAATAAAAAACACGAGGACCGCTTGAATTGCTTGGAGCAGTTTATGAGTATCGGCTTCTGGGGTAAAATGGGCGCATCATTTCAACGGATACTGGTCCAAATATTAAAGGACAAAACTTTCAATAAAATAATAAATAAACGCATTAAGAAAATGAGGGAGCGTAAGAGGAGAGGTCGTCCAGAGGATTTCTTTTTTACATATCATGGCTGGAAAGGAAAAAATTGATTAAATTTATCGATTTATTTTTTACATATTAAAAATGAACGCAGTTGAATTACAACAATATATGCTTGAACAATTACAAGGAATCTCTTCTGGAATTTCCGAAAGAGATTTGAGAAAAATCAGTTTACTTCATGCTATGAACAAAGTGCAACTTATGACATTTTTGAAGAACAATTTGGAATTTTTGGGGACACTTCCAGTCAATGAAATTTCGAATTTTGTCAAAATTTATCTTTTTATCATTATTGAGAAATACATGATAGATAGATCAACAGCTGATGCAATGAGAGAACCACTCTTCACAACTTTACATTTAGCAATGAAGCTAGAAGCGCCGGAACATGATGAAGTCAATGATTTCTATCGGAATTACAAGGTTCCGTGTTTTGATTTGCTTTGTACACTTTATGCGAAAATCAGATCTCTACTAACTCCTACAACGAGTGAACAATATCGAGAAACAAAACAATTTTTTATTGATATTATTTGTGATCTGATTCCAGACATCCATTACCTTTTGGATGAAAAATACCCACCTGGTTCTGATGATAGATACTTCTTTTTTGGAACAAAACAGGACCAGTTTGAAACACTCGGATTATTTCAAAAGTTCTTTTTTGAAATAACATCACAACAATTTGAATCAGTCAGTTTTTCACAATCGGATGTGATTTATAGAAGAACAATTCAGAAATTGTTCGAGGATGTTAACACTATGCTTCAAAAAGTGTAGACTGTCATTGATTTTCTTGAAAATCACTACTTATAAAATAAATGCTTAATGTATTTCTGTAAATTAAAATATTTATAACCACCACTCTTCTTATCCGTTGCTTCAAGTGGAGTCAGTAGTTTCTTCAACTTCTCATCAGGAATAATATACTGCGAATTCTGTGGATTTTCCAGTTTTTTCTCTTTAATATAACGATTAATGATTTTTGTAGAGGATGGCCTTGATATCATCATATTTTCATCCATTTCCTCAAATTTAGAATCCTCCTTTAATTTTTCCTCTGCACTTATTAAAGAAATAATTGTAGATATCTCTGGATTATTAAAAAAGTCGATTAACTCTTTGCGAATTTTAGTCTTTTTGAAAAATCCAGTTGGTTCACGTTCTTTTTTAGCGCCACCGGCTTTGCTTGCTTTTATTTTCTTCGGTTTCGCTTTCATTGAGTGAAACAATTTCTTCGATTCTTTTTGATAATTGCGAAGATTTGCTTCAAGACTTTTCAGACCCATTTTTAAATTATAAATCGATACTAGCATATTTTGCGCAAATGTATCTAATTCAACCATTTTTGAGATGGTTGCGTTTGTATCACTTAATTCCATAATGACGGATTCTTCATCTCCATTTACACTCATAAATAATTATATTTATTTTTCTTTAAGTTCTTTTTTCGAGAATAAAATATATATTTAATTTATGGAATCACAACCAGATGTCCAATTAGGAAAAATATTTATTGTATTATGGATTGGATTTATGTTATTTATAATTATTTCAATCGTCGTTGTTTATTTTAATGCAAAAAGTGAGACATCTAGTTGCGATGTTGCTGGAATGAATGTAGAAAAATCAAAGGAATCATCATCTATGGGTAGAACTCCAAAATTATTTATTGCTTTTCTTGCTATAACCTTATTTGCTGTATCTACAATGAATCTAACATATAAAATTAATTCTTTTGAGAAAAAAGTGGAAAAACCAGCTCCTTCAACTTCAAATTTATTAGGAATGATAAAGAATTTACAGAAAAACAAAATGGTTGAACCTATGGTTGCTTCCGCTCCACCAGAAAATAGTAATAATGGACAACCTTCCGATCCACTACAAAGTAATAATGAAAATAAAAAATTAGTCTAACAATACCGAATAAAATATTCAATAACATCATTCGAAATTTTAGGTAAATAGAAATTGTCATCTCCGGAATCATCCGCCCCCATCCGAACATACAAATCATAATAATCACACTTGCGGACACTACTTCCATCACATTTCACCCATTTCTTCAAGAATGACTCTTCAACTCGTATCCCCCTATACATTCCAATTATTTCACCAATGTAATGTAATTTTTCTCCTCCCTTAAACTCAACTGGGACATTAATTTCCATATGACTGTTGCTCCCTTCTTCTCCAAAACGGACGTTCGTCAGGAACTCCGCAACGCCCTCCCTTATTTTAGGAATCATATAATTCTGATTCAATCCTAGATTGAATGTTTCTCCCAAATTAACAACCTGTGTGCAAGTGAAAACGGGGTCCGATGATATTTTAATAAATGGGAGCCTTATTTTATCATTTGTTATACTCTTATCCTTTATCTTATTGGTTGATATACTTTCATCAACTATTTTGTTCTCACTAATGGATCCATCCAATATCTTACTCCCTTTTATTGACATATTCATAATATGTTTATCATCAATTGAATTCATTGCAATATGTTTTCCCTCTATTGTGTTATTCTTTATCTTTACACCCGTTATTACATTGTCAATTATATGGTCCTCACGAATAATATTCGCCGATAAATGGCGCTCTTCCAAAAAAGAGTCCTCCAAGTGATCGCGCCTTATCTGACTCAGCCCAATATGATGACCTGCAACAGAATTCCTTAAAATATGGTCCGCCGTTATAGATTGCGCTTTGATGTGTTGGCCCGTTATTGCACCGTCATCTATATTCAAAGATCCCACCGCATTTGGCGCAATGTGGCCCTTCTTTATTGAATCCGCGCAAATATTCTCCCATCCGATACACGCATCGCTTAAATGCGCATTCAAAATTATTTGATTACGCAAATGATTTGCGCTTATTTGCTCGTTCGCGATGTGTTCGCCCAATATTATATTCGAGCACAAATGCTTCGTATCCACGGACCCCGCGCATAAATGACGGCCCTCTATTTGCTCCTCCTCAATATTCGCACCCATAACACATCCAGTCGTCAGATTTTTATTATGGATAATCCCATTCTTCAAATGGGCCCTATCAACGCAATCACTGGCTAATTCCTTTTCCGTAATAATTCCAACAGTCAGATGATGATTCCGTATGGACCCATCCTTTAAATGGCTATCCCCGACCGTTTTCGGATGTATATTGAGCCCCTGAATAACTTTTGGCCCGATATGGCGAGTATCAATCATCCCATCCGGAATTTGCGCCCAATCCACTCTCAGCGTCCCGTCTTTGATAAACTTGGAGGCGTCAATCGAATTCTCCCGAAGAGTAATTCCTTGGCTGGACTCCATAAAAATTCCGCCATCCAGTTTGAGCCGGATTTCCTTCCCGACCTTCGATATACCCCCCACATACTCTAAATTTTCAATCCCGTTTATCTGTAATGAGTCATAGCCTCCACCACTCCCCTTATTAAACAAGAAATACTCACTTCGTCCGTAGCGCCCCTCTCGAACATACAGTTTCGCCGGAAGAGAAATATCATTTATTTTTTCCAATTTTATTGAATTTTCAATCTCTAATATTTTATAAAGCTCTGGCCCCGACCTATTCAGCATAACAACATATTTATCCATACTCAACTCTCCGATTGTTCGCAAAATGGATAGTTCGAGGGCTTCATTAATGGATCCGTCCGCCCCCATACACAAAAAATCGCAAACAATATAGTTCTGTAAACCATTACATATCTGGTCAACATATCGCTTCGTTGCGACATCACCGGCGTATACTGGGTCCCCCACATTCCGGATTGAATGACGGACCTTCCCATCTGCGAAAATAATATCACCCCCTATTTTAATATTCCCCAGAGATAAATCCTCCATTTTTATTGTATCCAGCTTCTCATTCATTTTTTCCATACGGAACTCATTTTTTTCGAAATTATAATAGAAATGAGAATCGACCTTCGCATTTGTAAAAATTATTGGACACAACAATTTAATCTTTTCAACCGCAGTCAAATCAAGGGGCTCCGCCTCCACCTTATTTTCAATTATTTCTTCTTTTTTACTAAACTGGACCCATTTCTCACCATCATACCCTTCAAAAAAGTTCTCCCAAAAACGAATATATCCCGGTTTTTTCTTACCGGCGTTTTCACCAAGACAGACTCCCACTCCCAGATTAGCATCTTCACATACGACCAATTTCTTATCAATCAATACATCTCCTCCGACTTCAAGGGCTTTCTTTGGATTCGACTTATTTATACCAATACGCCGACCAGTAGTATAAATAATATTGTCATCTTCTCCACTCATCCATAAACTCTCTTTTGTAAAAGTCTTCCAGCGCTCACCATCATAGCCTGCAAAATTCCCATTTCGATATGATATCATTCCCTCCTTGGACTCTTTCGCTTGACCGACGATGACGGATTCTAAAAAATAGGACGGCTTTTTAAAAATGGAACCGCCCTCCACAATAAAAGGGGCGAGACTCATATTTCGGACCTCTTGCGTATTCTCCACATGAATACGATTATATCTTTTTGAATCTAGGAAAGTGTTATGATACATTTATAAATAAGAGTTTTATTGTTTTTAAATTGATTATTAAAAAGAAAAATTTTTAACTATAAAAAACATATGATACAATTAATAAATTATCAAAAATTTAGGGAACTCTTGCAAAATTTTTCATAGTTATTGATATTGTCTAATTATTTATTATTTATTTTTCCCAACTCTTCTAGAATTTTAGTTATTTGCATTGTTCTCACTTTTTCCTTTTGCTCTGGTTGCTTCGTTTGCTCTGGTTGCTCCATTTGCTCTGGTTGCTTCGTTTGCTCTGGTTGCTCCATTTGCTCTGGTTGCTTCGTTTGCTCTGGTTGCTCCATTTGCTCTGGTTGCTTCGTTTGCTCTGTTTTCATTGTTCGCGTTGTTTGCATTGTTCGCGTTTTTTTCTAAATTTATATATGAATTATTTATTTTATTTTTTAAATTTTTTAAACTTTTTAATGCTTTTTTGATATCAATATCAATATTTTTAGATAGTTTAGATGTATTACCATGTTCAGAAACCCAAGTCTTTATTTTTTGTAAATAAGCTTCTTTTGTTTTTGGTGTGTTTTTACACCTTTGCACATTTAAAACGCCGAATTAACGACGAAAAAAATAAACAAAAATGTAAAAATTTGGTTATAACACATCGTGAAATGTGTATGAAGTCTTAAAAACTACGACAAAATACTTCTGGTCTTTTTCCTGTATCAAATACAGATTTTACTATATTTAACATATTTTGCACAGCATTTTTATCTCTATTATGGAATATTTCGCTTTTATGCTTAATAGATTGACATCTCAATATTCCATGACATAAGTCTGTTTCGCCTTTTCTTTTTGGTTTTTTACTTGGCTTTTCTAAAAACTTTTCTATTTCTTCATTACAACAATTACAAAGTTTTGATGTTCTAAATTCATTTACCAAATATGTTTTATAACCCGCATTTCTAAATATTCTTCTAAACTTTTTACATATTGTTGGTTCTTTTCCTTTCATATTATTATCACCTTTATCATAATCACCAACTACTAAAATAGTTTTATTAGGCTTACCATATTTATTTTCAAAATTTTTAATCATCTTACTTTCACTTTTTTGTGTGTTTGTAAAAGCATTTAATTTAAATTTTCTAAAAAATGATTTTTCATAATGAGTATAAAGTTGATTATTTATTTTATTCTTTTCAATACAATATAATTTAAACTTTTCATAATTACAACTTTTTGAAT